>Ga0315281_10000708_pt1 | contig 47422 bp, 48 predicted proteins | sample YL17G07_0_MG_FD_204540 | JGI IMG/M metagenome (GOLD analysis project Ga0315281, IMG submission 204540) | Sediment microbial communities from Yellowstone Lake, YNP, Wyoming, USA - YL17G07_0 | ecosystem: Environmental > Aquatic > Freshwater > Lake > Sediment | place: USA: Wyoming | collected...
CCGGCAGTGTGCGCACGGACGAATCGCTGGTTGTAGAAAGTTACCGGCATGTGCATCACATCGTGTCGAACATCAGCGGCGAGCTGAATACCGGTGTGACGCCGGCAGAGGTTATTCGCGCCGTCTTTCCCGGCGGCACCATCACCGGCTGCCCGAAGCTGCGCACCATGCAGATCATTGCCGAACTGGAAGGCACAGCACGTGGCGCCTATACCGGCTCCATGGGCTATATCAATCGCGATGGCAGCCTTGACCTCAACATTCTGATTCGCACCTTGATGTTGGATGGCCGAAACGTAACTCTGCGCGCCGGCGGCGGTATCGTGGCCGATTCGGACCCGGATCGGGAGCTGAACGAAACGCGCGCCAAGGCCAAAGGCATGCTCGCCGCACTGACCATGACAGGAACTGTATCGTGATCACGCTGGTCAATGGACAGGTAAGCACAAACCTGTCGGTCGCTGATCGCGGCCTGCAGTACGGTGATGGCCTGTTTGAAACCCTGGCGCTACGCAACGGTAAAGCGCTGCTGTGGGAACGCCATATTCAACGTCTCGACGAAGGTTGTCAGCGCCTTGGTCTGCCAAGGCCTGAGACAGGACTTCTGGGCGAGGAAGTTGAGCGGATCGCCAGCACGGAAGCACGTGCTGTGGCCAAGATAATCCTGACGCGCGGTACGGCTGGCCATGGCTATCGGGCGGATGCAGCTGCTACGACGACGCGCATCGTTCAACGCCTGCCGTGGCCAGCGTATCCGGACGCGGCCGGCAAGAAGGGAGTGTCCGTGCGCTGGTGCGCAACACGGCTCGCGCGCCAGCCGCGACTGGCCGGCATGAAGCATCTGAACCGCCTGGAACAGGTGCTGGCGCGCGCCGAATGGCAGGACGACTATGCTGAAGGTCTGATGCACGACACCGACGGACTGGTCATTGAAGGAACCAGAACGAACCTGTTTCTGGTGGGAACCGACGGTACCTTGACTACTCCCGATCTGTCACAATCCGGCGTCGCCGGCGTGATGCGCGCACAGGTCCTGGATAGCGCCGCGGCCATGGGCCTGACCTGCGTCATCCAGGCAGTGACCACAGACATGGTCGCATCGGCACAGGAACTGTTTCTTACCAACAGCCTGATCGGCATCTGGCCGATCCGGCGAATCGAGGCGAGGCACTATGTGGTTGGACAGATTTCGCAGACGTTACAAGCGGCGTTACACGCGGCCGACTGCCTCGCATAAGATGCTGAAATACAGCGGAGCCGTGTTCGCGTTGCTACTGCTCGGGCTCGGCACCTATGTGTACTGGTTCAGCGTCGCGCGACTCGAGCCGGAGGCGAAGATCTATGTGGTCGCGCCGGGGACGAGCCTCAAAGCATTTGCGCGCCAGCTGCGCAACGAAAAAGTTTTGCCGGATGCCAACACGCTGGTCTGGATTGCCTACCTCAAGGGCCAGAGTCGCGAACTCAAGACTGGCGAGTACCGTTTCCGCAAAGGCATCACCGCCCTCGAAATCCTCGAACAGGTGATGGCCGGGAGGGTGGTGGAATATCCGCTCACCATTGCCGAAGGCTGGACATTCAGGCAGGCGCTGGAGACCTTGTCGGCCGCCCCCAAGCTCACCCATACCCTGCAAGGCCTCAAGCCGAAGCAGATCATGGCCAGCCTCGGTTACCCGACCATGCATCCCGAAGGCCGGTTCTATCCCGACACCTACTATTACTCTGCTGGTATGTCTGACCTGATCATCCTGCAGCGCGCCTTTCAGAAAATGGAAAAGGTGTTGGAGGAAGAATGGAACGGGAGACAGAGCGATCTGCCGCTCAAGACACGCGATGAGGCGTTGACCTTGGCCTCAATCGTCGAAAAGGAAACCGGCAAGGCCGAGGAGCGCGCACTCATTGCCGGAGTCTTCGTGCATCGCATGCGCATCGGCATGAAGCTGCAAACTGATCCGACCGTTATCTACGGGATCGGCGACCACTTCAACGGTAACCTGACGGTCAAGGACCTGCGCACACCCAGCGCCTACAACACCTATGTCATCAAGGGCCTGCCGCCGTCGCCCATCGCCCTGCCGGGACGACACGCTCTGCATGCCGCGCTCAATCCGGACAACACCAAGGCGCTGTATTTCGTGTCGCGCGGCGACGGTAGCCACGAATTTTCTGAAACCTACGAACAGCACAACAACTGGGTCATCAAGTACCAGCTCAAAGGACGGGCGAAGCCCGAAGCATCCGCCAGACCGATAGCCACCAGTGGCAAGGCGCTACGCGCCACACCATGAACCGCGGCCTGTTCATCACACTTGAAGGCGGGGAGGGTGCGGGAAAAAGCACCAGCCTCGCGTTCGTGCGCGAATTCGTTGAGCAAGCCGGCAGACGCGCGGTGGTCACGCGTGAGCCGGGCGGTACGCCATTGGGCGAGAAAGTTCGTGAATTGCTTCTTCATGGCCGGGAGAACATGGATGTCGACACCGAGCTGTTGCTGATGTTCGCCGCACGCGCCGAACACCTGGCGCGCGTAATTCGCCCGGCACTCGCCGAAGGCGCAGTCGTGGTATGCGACCGTTTTACTGACGCCACCTACGCCTACCAGGGCGGCGGACGCGGTATACCCGAAGCGCGCATCCGCATCCTGGAAGACTGGGTACAGCAAGGCTTGCGTCCGGACCTCACCCTGTTGCTGGACATACCCGCTGAGCAGGGGCTGGGCCGTGCCGGCCAGCGCAGTGCGCCCGACCGGTTTGAGTGCGAGAAAATCGATTTCTTCGAACGTGTGCGTAACCGCTATCTGGCGCAGGCGGCGAGCGAACCGCAGCGCGTCCGCGTGATCAATGCCGCGTGCGCCATTCCACAGGTGCAAGAACAGTTACGCAACGTGCTGAAGGAAGTAGTGCGATGAGCACCCCAGGCATTTCTGCGCTGTATCCCTGGAACGTAACGAAGGCTGCTGCGTTCCTGCGCGATCGCCAGCGCATGCCTCATGCCCTGTTGTTCGCTGGCCCGCAAGGTCTGGGCAAGAATGCATTCGCTGAATGGCTGGCGCGATTCCTGCTGTGTGCAAATCCTTCTTCTGAAGACGTCGCCTGCGGCCACTGCCAGGGTTGCCGGCTATTCACTGCCGGGAGCCATCCGGACCTGCATGTCGTCCAGCCAGAGTCGATCCACAAATCGTCCGGTACGCTGATCGGACAGTATGCACTGCGCTACCCCCCTGCCGAAAAGAGCAAGGAAAGCAAGGACAGCACGGTGATCCGTATCGACCAGATCAGGTCGCTGATCGAAGATGCGCAAACCCGCCCGCAGATTGGCGCGTGCTCGGTAATGATGCTCAGCCCGGCGGACGCGATGAACGCGAATGCTGCCAACAGTCTGCTCAAGCTGCTCGAAGAACCGCCTCCGGATAGCTACCTGATACTGGTGGCAGATCGACCCGCGCGGTTGCCAGCCACTATTCGTAGTCGCTGCGTGCACGTTGATTTCCGCATTCCACCAGCTGCCGACGCACTTGCCTGGCTGCTGACGCGAGGGGTGTCCGGCTCAAACGCAGGATTACTGCTTGAGCTTGCCGGCGGTGCGCCAATCGCAGCCCTCGCGATGGCCGAGAACGGTTTCCTCGACCAGCGAGCGGCGCTGCTTGACGACATGGAAAAACTTGCCAGCGGACAGGGCGACCCTCTGGCCTGTGCCGCGCGCTGGAAACCGCTCGGAGCCGAACGCTGTCTGCTATGGCTGCAGGGCTGGCTCAGCGACCTGGTGATCACGGCCATGCAGCTCGGCACGGCGCGGCTCCATAACCCGGATTTGGGCGCACGTTTGCAAGCTGTGGAAAAGCGATTAGACTTAAAACAGTTATTCCAATTCTCTGAAGGCGTGGCCCGGAACCGATCGCTGCTGGGCGGCCCCATGGATGAACAGCTTTTACTCGAAGATATGTTAATTCGCTGGACTGAGCTCTGTCGCCGCTGAATACATGAACGACAACATAAAACCCGTCCGCCCCGGCGTACTGTCGCTGACAATTAAGGACAAAAATGCCCTGTACGCCTCGTACATGCCCTATGTGAAAGGCGGCGGGATTTTTGTTCCCAGCACAAAGACCTACAAGCTTGGTGATGAAGTGTTCATGCTGTTGACGCTCATGGACAACAAGGAAAAAATCCCGGTTGCCGGACATGTTGTGTGGGTCACGCCGCCTGGCGCTCAGGGTAACCGTGCTGCCGGTGTCGGTATCCAGTTCAGCGAAAAGGATTCCGGCTCCGCGCGCAACAAGATTGAGACGCTACTGGCCGGCCAACTCTCTTCCGACAAACCTACGCATACGATGTGATGGCGGCTACTCTTACCGACTCCCACTGTCACCTCAACTTCGATCACCTCCGCAATAACATCTCCCAGGTCCTGCAGAATGCCCGCGAGAGCGGGGTAGGACATATGCTGTGTGTGGGCGTTACCATTGAGAAGTTGCCAGAAGTAATGGCACTGGCCCACGAATACCCGAACATCTTCGCCTCAGTCGGCGTTCACCCTGACGAACAAAATGGCCATGACCCGGCTGTGGACGAGCTCGTACAGCTGGCAGATGACACCCGTGTAGTCGCCATCGGTGAAACCGGTCTCGACTACTACCGCATCAAGGGTGACATGACATGGCAGCAGGAACGCTTTCGTCGTCACATCCGCGCTGCACTCGTCACCCGCAAACCGCTGGTCATCCATACACGTGAGGCGGCTGCAGATACGATTCGGCTGATGCGGGAAGAGGGAGCCGAATCGGTGGGTGGAGTCATGCACTGCTTCACGGAGAACTGGGAAACTGCCCGATCCGCGCTCGATATGGGTTTTTATATTTCTTTTTCAGGGATCGTTACCTTCCGCAATGCCGAACCCCTTCGAAACGTCGCTGCCAAGGTCCCCGCTGATCGATTACTGATTGAAACCGACGCCCCTTACCTTGCGCCGGTCCCGTACCGTGGAAAAACCAACGAACCTGCGTTTGTCCGATACGTTGCGGAGGAATTGGCTAAATTGCGCGGTGTATCCTTTGAAGAGCTTGCACACTCGACAACCACGAATTTCTTTGCACTTTTTCAGAATGCACATCCCGTAGACAGCAAGCAGGCTTAGCTTATACTTCGCATAATGTATATTATGTTAAATAATGAATTCTGTTATTAACGGTTAAAGTGCAGTTACTTGCACAGATCTTGCATGTTGGCACGGAGTGCCAGAAGAATGGCGGAATAATTAGGCACGTTAGCAATAAAACTAAGTTAAATTAACTACAAGAATTTCGGTTCAGCCGAATGTGATTTACTGGAGAAACATGTGAGCAAGATTGCCAATCTTTTCAAAATTTCAGGCGTAACCAAGGACATTTCCCTTGTTGGTCTGGTGACGCTGATGAGTATCGGAGCCAACCTGCCCGAATCGTTTGTGGCATTGATTGGCCTGAACCAGACTTATCTTCTCATTGGTCTGGTGGCGGTTGTTGCTGTGTCGCTGGTGCGATACCTGAAGTTCACACTGGTCTTGGTCATTGCCATTCTGGCGGTCGGCGCCAACATGCCACAAGAATTGGCAAGGGAAGTCGGGGTTGATCCACAGATCATGTTGTTTGCACTACTGGCAATGGTGGGCACTTCTCTCGTCAATTTCGTCATCAAGCTGCCAAAAGGCGTCAAGCCCATCGCCCAGATCAACAGCACGCATGGTTCACGCACCCTCTGCCACGCTGCGGCCAAAGGCCATGCATCCATGGTCTACTCGCTTATCAGCGCCGGAATTAATCCGAATTTTAAAGATGAGAAAGGCCAGCTGCCCTTGGTTGTGGCGGCATCGACAGGCCAAGCCTTGGTGGTAAAACTTCTGTTGGACAACGGTGCGGATGTAAAAGCCCGGGACGGTAACGGCGTGTCAGCGATTGAAGCTGCCACTACAGCGGGATTTAGCCAGACAGCCCTTCTGCTGAAAAATGCAGAGATGCGATCCACCGGCAGAACAAGCTCTGGTGTATCAACTGTCGCCGCCTGACGCCAAACAGTTAAGTCCAGATTGTGGTGCCCGAGGCCGGATTTGAACCGGCGTGGCCTTGCGGCCGAGGGATTTTAAGTCCCTTGCGTCTACCAATTCCGCCACTCGGGCGCGTTCAGGGAGCGAAAAGTGGAGGCTGGGGCCGGAATCGAACCGGCGTAGACGGCTTTGCAGGCCGCTGCATGACCACTCTACCACCCAGCCGTTGATCAGATAAAAAAAGGGAGGACAAATGCCTCCCCGGAGATCTGGAGCGGGAAAGGAGGCTCGAACTCCCGACCTCAACCTTGGCAAGGTTGCGCTCTACCAACTGAGCTATTCCCGCGTAAGAAGGCGACATTTTAAGCCGCGCCCGAAGACTGTCAAGCCGCTGTGTCAGCCCTTTCTGGAACGCGTCAGACTCGGCCAGGCGGCGCGCAGGTAAATTACCATCGACCAAAGCGTGAGCCCCGCGGCCAGGTACAACAACAGTTCACCGATCCGAAACACGGGTAGCCCAAGCAATGGTTCGCGATACAGCAGGAAAGGGATTGCAACCATCTGTCCGATGGTCTTGAACTTGCCAAGAAACGAAACCGCCACCCTCGCCCGCTCACCCAGTTCAGCCATCCACTCACGCAGAGCAGAAACTGTAATTTCGCGTCCGAGAATAATCAGGACCACGACGGCAAACAGACGATGATCCAAGACCAGGCCGTGCACTCGCTGGTCCGCGATCAGCAGTACCAGGGCGCTCGCCACCATCAGTTTGTCGGCCACCGGATCCAGGAAGGCTCCGAAAGGCGAAGTCTGGTTAAGACGGCGCGCCAGGTATCCATCCAGCCAATCCGTGAGTGCGGCCAGCACGAACAGCGCGGTAGCCAGCGGTGGTGCCCAATGAAATGGCAGGTAATAGGCGGCGATAAAGACCGGGATCAATAATATCCGTAGCAAGGTAAGCAGATTAGGGGCATTCCATAGCACTTTCAGGGTTCCCCTTCATGAAAAGTCGTGTAAATCTTGCGCGCCAGCGCCGGACTGATACCCGGAACGCGAGCCAAATCATCCACCCCGGCCCGCACCACCTCCTGCAAGCCCCCTAGATGCCTGAGAAGCGCCTGACGGCGCCGGTCCCCAACTCCGGGGATATCTTCCAGCACTGAGGCGGTACGTGCCTTGGCGCGCCGCTGACGGTGACCGGTAATGGCAAAGCGGTGAGCCTCGTCCCGGATTTGCTGGATAAGGTGCAGTGCCAGCGAGTCCGCCGGAAGTATAGTGGCGGCCTCCTGCCCGGACAAGAAAAGCCGCTCCTTGCCGGGTTTTCGCTCCTCACCCTTGGCAACGCCCATAAGACGCACATACTCGACCCCCAGATCGTTCAGTACCGACTCGGCGACCCTGAGCTGCCCTTTCCCGCCATCGATGAGCAGCAGGTCCGGAAAGCGCCCTGACCCATCACCCTGCTCGTCCCGCAGCCGCCGGTAACGGCGCGTCAGCGCCTGGGTCATGGCCGCATAGTCGTCACCCGGCTCAATGCCATCGATATTGAAGCGGCGATAATCGGATTTCAGGGGGCCTTCAGGGGTAAAGACCACGCAGGAAGCGACGGTCGCCTCGCCCTGGGTGTGGCTGATGTCGAAACACTCAATGCGCTCCGGCACAACCTCAAGATTGAGCGCCTCCTGCAATGCCTCGAAACGAATGCGCAGACTGGCGCGATCGTTGAGCTGCCGACGCAGCGCATCATGGACAGTAAGTTCGGCGAGTTTTACCCAGCGGCGCCGCAATCCACGCGGCTGGCTGGTTATTCGTACGGTACGCTCAGCCTGCTGCGTAAAAACCGCTTCTAGCCAGTCTTTCTCAGGTACGGCATGGTTAAGGTAGATCTCCGGCGGAACAAGCTTTCCCAGATAGTACTGACTGAGAAAAGACTGAAGAATTTCTCCGGCATCTGAAACCTCGCCCAGACGTGGAAAGAACAGCTTGTTGCCGAGATTGCGGCCGTTGCGAATAAAGGTGACACCAATGCAGGCTGTCCTGTTTTCCAGCGCCATGGCTACGACATCGGCATCGCCCTTCTCGCCGCTTACAGATTGCCGTTCCTGCACTTGCCGCAATGCTGCGATGCGATCCCGATAACCCGCAGCAGCTTCGTAATCGAGTCCCGCGGCGGCGGCATCCATGCGCCTCGCCATGGCTTCGATTACTGTCTGGCTTTCACCCTCCAGAAACAGGGCGGCATGACGCACGTCCTCGGCATAGGCCTCGGCGCTGATGTAACCGACACAGGGCGCGGTACAGCGCTTGATCTGATATTGCAGACAGGGACGCGAGCGGCTGCGGAAAACACTGTCTTCGCACTGGCGTATCGGAAACACTTTCTGCAACAACCCCAGGCTCTCGCGCACACTCGTGGTCGATGGGTAGGGTCCGAAATACCGGCCCTTGCCCTTGTGCGCGCCACGGTGGAAACCGAGACGCGGAAATTCGTGATCGGAAATATGGATATAGGGATAACTCTTGTCGTCGCGCAGCAGGATGTTGTAGCGCGGCTTGAGGCTCTTGATGAGATTGTCTTCAAGCAGCAGGGCCTCGTTCTCGGTGTGCGTGATTGTCACCTCGATACCCGCCACCCGCTGCAGCATGGCGTGCGTTTTTTCATCGTGTGCGTTGCGCGCGAAATAACTGCCCACGCGCTTGCGCAGGTTGCGCGCCTTGCCCACATACAAGACCTCACCGGCGGTATCCAGCATCCGGTAAACCCCGGGAGCTCCGGTCAGGCTCAGGACAAATGCCTTGGGATCAAAATCCGCCATGTCTAGCGTGTCAATAGTTCACGCGCCCGAGCCACAACGGCATCGAACATGGCCGGAGTGAGCCGCCGGGTCTGGGTGTTGTAACGGCTGCAATGGTAGGAATCGAGCAGCGTGATTCCGTTCGGCAGCCGATGTTCGGCGGCATGGGCAAATCCAAACTCGGACTGTTTGAGCTTGAAGGCCTGCAATACGGACTTGTGGGCCACCCCGCCCAGCGCCAGGATCAACGCATTCTCCGGCATGTCGGCGAGTTCGGTCTGGAGATAGCGATTGCAGATGCGAATTTCGTCGGTGGTCGGCTTATTCTCCGGCGGCAGGCATTTTACGGCATTGGTGATGCGGCAACCGCGCAACTCCAGCCCATCGTCACGGCTCACGGCCTCGGCTTGGCTGGCGAGGCCGTGTTTGTGCAACGTCTGGTACAACAGGATGCCGGCAAAGTCGCCAGTAAACGGCCGGCCGCTGCGATTGGCACCGTGCATGCCCGGAGCCAGTCCCACGATCAACAGGCGCGCCAGTGGATCGCCGAATGGCGCTACCGGTCGTCCGTGATATCCATTGAAGCGCTCGCGTACATGCGCAAGATGGCTGGCCAGGCGCGTGCAGTCGACACAATGGATATTGAATTCAGGCATGTGGATTTCACGGCTCCCGCACAGGCATTGACGCCAAAAAAGCCAACTCTACCAGAAAACAGTGTCAAGAAACGAAATGAGAATAGCGTATTAACTAATTGTAATTAAACAATAATAATTTTGTTTCTTCTTAATGGGCAAAATAAAAAAGGCGGGCCCTGGCCCGCCTTTTTTAACATCCAATTTTGTTATTTCGGTATGTTGGTACCGTTGTAAATCTCGGTAATTTCGTGCTGCATGCGCTGCACCACGACTTTTTTCTCCTGCGGCTGCAGATCGTTCTCGGTGATACCGAACAGATAACTGTTCAGATTGAATTCCTTGAGCATCAATTTCGTATGGAATACGTTTTCCTGGTAGATGTTCACATCCATTGCCTGGTAACGCGCGAGCGTGTTCTTGTCCACAAAGTTCTGAATGGAGTTGATCTTGTGATCGATGTAATGCTTCACGCCCTTCACATCGCGGGTGAAGCCACGCACGCGATAGTCGGTGATGACAATGTCTGACTCGAAACTGTGCAGCAGGTAATTCAGGGCGCGCAGTGGTGAAATCTTGCCACAGGTCGACACATCGATGTCGGCGCGGAACGTGCTGATGCCGTTGTCCGGATGCGACTCCGGGTAGGTGTGCACGGTGATGTGACTCTTATCGAGGTGCGCCACGACCGAATCCTTGGTCGGATGTCGTGATTCCAGGCCGAGCTCGGTTTGCGGGCTTCCAGGCTCGTGCGCGCTCAGCGGGCCGGGGGCCTCGGGATTTTGCGGCTCCTCACTGATCGGCAGCTCGGAGATGAGCATGGTGACGCTCGCTCCCTGCGGATCGTAGTCCTGTTCAGCGATGTTGAGAATATTGGCGCCGATAATCTGCGCGACCTCGGACAGAATCTGGGTGAGGCGCTTGGCGTTGTAAGCCTCGTCGATGTAGGCGATGTATTCCTTCTGCGCCTTCTCGCTCTGGGCGTAGCAGATGTCGTAGATGTTGAAGCTCAGCGTCTTCGTGAGGTTGTTAAAACTCTCAAGCTTGAGCTTCTTGAGCGGTTGGATAAGGTCAGCCAACGCCGGATTCCCCCTGATGAATATATAAATTGAAGTCTAGCCCAACGTCGAACGTCGGGGCGGCGAATTGTACAACCATCAGGTCAGGTTGCCCACCGCCCGAACCGCCTCGCGGTAACCGGAATCGGCCAGCAAGTCACTGCGGTTAACCGGGTGGCGGCCGTGCATGCGGGCAAGGCGCAACAACGCAGCCGGATTGTCGTGCTGCTCAAGACCATCCAGCAATGCGCCAGCGGCCACTGGGTCGTTACACACCAGCACCATGTCGCAACCGGCGGTTAGAGCCGCCTGCGCCCGCTCCACTACGCCCCCTGCAGCCTTGGCGCCCTCCATGGAGAGGTCATCGCTGAATATGACTCCTTCAAAGCCGAGTTCGCCGCGCAACACCTGCTGGAGCCAGAAACGCGAAAAACCGGCCGGGTGCGGGTCAACCTTCGGGTAAATCACGTGCGCTGGCATGATGCCCTCCAAGCCATAATGAATCATGCGCTCAAACGGCACGATATCCTCCATGTAAATGTCCTGGTAGCGGCGCTCGTCCACTGGCACGGCCACGTGCGAATCGGCCTCTACGCCGCCGTGCCCCGGAAAGTGCTTGCCGGTCGCCGCCATGCCGGCGCGGTGCATGCCGGTCATGTAGGCATGGGCGAGATCGGCCACCGCCTCGGGACTGGCATGGAACGCCCGGTCGCCGATCACCCGGCTGATGCCGCGACCGACATCCAGCACCGGTGCGAAGCTGAAATCCACACCCACGGCGCGCAGCTCCGCGGCCATGAGCCAGCCGGCCGTCTCGGCCAGACGCCGGCCGCGCTTCGAGTTCTCGTCGTACACTTCGCCGAATCGCGCCACCGCCGGCAGACTGGTGAAGCCTTCGCGGAAACGCTGCACCCGCCCGCCCTCGTGGTCCACGGCCACGAGCAGTGGCGGCTGGCGCAGCTGGTGTATCTCGCGCACCAATGCCTCGATTTGGGCGGGAGACTGGTAGTTGCGCGCGAACAGAATGACTCCGCCTGTGAGCGGATGCCGCAGTCTCTCGCGTTCCTCGGTGGTCAGCATGAAACCCGCCACGTCCAGCATCACCGGCCCGAGCGTCATGCATCCTCCGCAATGATGTGCACGCGTGTACCGACAGGCACGCGATCAAACAGTTCGATCAATTCACTGTTGCGCATTTTTACGCAGCCGCGCGAGCCAGGCGCGCCCATAACGTCTTCGTCCGGACAGCCATGAATGTAAATGAAACGGCGCATGGTATCGACCTTGCCAAGCCGGTTGCGGCCCGGCTCCAGACCGGAGAGCCACAGGATGCGGGTAAGAATCCAGTCGCGGTTGGGATAGGACATGCGCATCTCGGGCACATAGATCTCGCCGGTCGGGCGGCGCGCCACGAACACAGCATTTTCCGGCTGGCTGGCGCCGATTTTGGCGCGGATCTTGTGCCAGCCTCGCGGTGTCTGCTCGCTGCCATTCACCTCGCCCACGCCGTTGCGACCGGTAGAGATGCGCGTTTCCATAAGCACGCGATCACCATCGTCTTTCAGGCGCAGTGTTTGGCTCGGAACGTGAACTTCAATCAGCATCTGGCCTAATCAGGGAAAGCTGGCTTGCACAAAATTAACCTTGATTATGGAGTCATTTTGTCCGCTCGAACAGAGCCATGGCTTCGACATGGCTGGTCTGCGGAAACATGTCCATGACCCCAGCCGCAACCAGCCGGTAGCCTTTAGTATGTACCAGCATCTCGCTGTCGCGCGCCAGAGTTCCGGGATTACAGGAAACATACAGAATGCGGCGCGGGCCACCTTCCATCGGCAGGCGCTTCACCACTTCCACGGCACCGGTGCGCGGCGGATCAAGCAACCACTTGTCGAAGTGCTCTGCGCCCCAGGGATTGGGAGTATCCGGACTATAGAGATTGGCCAAATGGAACTCGGCATTCTGGATCTGATTGCGTCGGGCGTTGCGCTGCGCCTTCTCGATCAGCACCGCATCGGCCTCGATGCCCAGCACCCGGCCGGCACGGCGCGCCAGCGGGAGGGTGAAGTTGCCGAGGCCGCAGAAGAGATCAAGCACGGACTCACCCGGTTGCGGATCGAGCAACTCCAACGCACGCGCTACCATGCGCTGATTGAGCTCGGCGTTCACCTGGATGAAATCGGCCGGCGCGAATTCCAGATCCACCTCTGCGTCTGGCAAACGATAGACAAGCGGCTCTGGGTTTTCCGGCCAGACCGGCACCAGCTGATCCGGCCTTCCGGGTTGGCGAAAAATCTGAATATCATGCTGGCGTCCAAAATCGGCAAGTCGCGCATCGTCGTCCGCCGTGACTGGCACAAGGTGGCGAAAGACGAATGCCGTCGCATTGTCGCCTACGGCAATTTCAATCTGCGGGATGCGATTAGGCGTCGACAGCGTGGCAATAAGCTTGCTGAGTGCCGGCAGCAGCGCACTCACACATGGATGCAGCACTTCACAGGAAGCGAGCGACGCGAGATAGGCGGTGCGTTTCTCGCGGAAGCCGACGATCACCCCGCCCTTCATTTTCACCACGTGCGCGCCGAGGCGCGCCTTGCGCCGGTAACCCCAGTGTTGCCCGTCCAGCGCCGGCAACCAGAATTCCGGTTCCACCTTGCCGATGCGTGTCAGGTTGTCGCGCAGGATTTTTTGCTTGGCCGGTAGTTGAGCCTCGGCGCGCAGGTGTTGCAGGCTGCAACCGCCACACACACCAAAATACGGACAGCGCGGCGTCACCCGGTCCGGTGACGCCTCTACGATCTCGATCATCCTGCCAAGATCGAAGGTCTTGCCGCGATTCAGCGTGCGGTAGCGCACCGTTTCGCCCGGCAGCGCGCCCTCGATGAACACCGCCTTGCCATCGACGTGCGCTACCCCGTGCCCTTCATGGGTGATGGATTCGATGTGCGCCGTGATGGTATCGGGGCTGCTCATGCCCGGCCGGGACGAAGAAGACATGAAACCAATTATTTCTCGTGATTAACAATCATTACTTCCATGCGTCGAGAAAGGCCTGAAAGTGCGGCTTGTTCTCGGCCTTGAGGTAGTCACGCACCCGCCGGATTTCCAGCTCATGGCTCTTTTGATCGAGAGTGCCGCGTATCAACTCGAAGCGTAAATACACCAGATAAGTATTGAGAACATCGGTCTCGCAGTAGTCGCGAATCTCCGGCAACTTTCCGGCCTGGTACGCATCCCACACTTGCGAACCGTCCATGCCGAGTTTGCCGGGCAAACCCAGCATTTGCGCGATGTCATCGAGCCGTGCGGTGGCGCGACCCTGGTAACCCGACAGCACATCCATCAAATCGGTATGGCGGGAATGGAAGCGATTGAGATAATTGTTCCACTTGAATTCACGATCGAGCTCACCAGTGTCCCAATAGCGTGGCGCGCTGATACCGTGCAGTAATGAGCGGTAGTGCAACACCGGCAGATCGAACCCGCCGCCGTTCCAGGTCACGAGCGTCGGCGAGTATTTCTCGATGCCCTCGAAGAAACGCCGGATGATCTCCGCCTCGTCCGAGCTCGCATCGCCAATCGACCAGACACGCAACTGGTCGGCGTGGCGCAGCACCACCGAGATGGCGACCACCCGGTGCAGGTGGTGGCGCAGAAATTCGGAGTCGCCGGTTTCCTCGCGGCGCTTGTGGAACATGACCTTGGCCACATCCGCATCGCTCAGGCCTTCAAGTTCATACAGCCGCCGGCCTGTGGCGATATCGGGGATGGTTTCGATATCAAATATGAGAACATTCATGTTGGGGTGGCTTCAGTCCGGGAAAACGCCAGTTGATAGATATCGGTCGCCGCGGTCGCAGATGATGGTCACAATCACGGCGTTGCTAAGTTCCTGCGAGAGCCGCAGCGCCGCCACGGTCGCACCACCGGAGGAGATGCCGCAGAAGATGCCCTCTTCGCGCGCCAGCCGGCGGGTCATGTCTTCAGCCTCGGCCTGCGATACCTCCAGCACACGATCGACGCGCGTCGCATCGTAGATCTTTGGCAGGTATTCCTTCGGCCAGGCGCGAATACCGGGAATCTGCGAACCGGGCGACGGCTGCACGCCGACGATCTGAATCTTGGGATTCTTCTCTTTCAGAAAGCGCGATACGCCCATGATGGTGCCGGTCGTGCCCATGGAGCTGACAAAGTGTGTGACCGTGCCTTCGGTATCGCGCCAGATCTCCGGGCCAGTGCCCTCGTAATGGGCGAGCGGGTTGTCCCGATTGGCAAACTGATCGAGTACCCGGCCCTTGCCGTCGCGGGCGATCTGGTCAGCCAGATCGCGTGCGCCCTCCATGCCGGCCTTCTCGGTCACCAACACCAGCTCGGCACCGAATGCCTTCATCGTGGCGCGCCGCTCCAGACTCTGGTTCTCGGGCATCACCAGAATCATGCGATAACCTTTCATGGCCGCGGCCATGGCGAGCGCGATGCCGGTGTTGCCGGAGGTGGCCTCGATCAGCGTATCGCCCGGCTTGATCTCGCCGCGTGCTTCAGCGTGCTTGATCATGCTCAGCGCCGGCCGGTCCTTGACCGACCCGGCCGGGTTGTTGCCTTCGAGTTTGGCGAGGATGGTGTTGCTGGTCTTGCCCGGGAGCCGCTGCAGGCGCACGAGTGGCGTGTTGCCGACAAAGTCTTCGAGCGCGCGGGTCTTCATGCCGCCATATTAATGCAATTGCGTCCTAAACTGGAATGCAGGAACTATGCGATGCGCACGCTGCGCTGCGGCTAAGGCCGCATGCGTCGGGGTGCAGGTAGTGGGGGTTGGCAGGGTTCGCCGCCGAGAACGGCTATGGTGACGCTTCAAAAGCGTTAAAGCTGGCAACTAGCACCAGCAATAGCGGTCGCATCCCAGGGCCGTGATCTGATTGCGGCTGAAGCGGGCGATTTCACAGGAGTCATGGTTAATGACGCAAAGAGAAGTGGACAACTCGGGATGAACGATGCCGCTGATCGTGACGCCCTCGATCTGACCGATCTCGACCCAGTAGGATGTATCGCCCGACCCGACCCGCACAAAACACCCTGGTGCGACATGGCCGAGGTCTTCTTCGGTTACGGTGTCAAGGTGTTTGCTTTTTTCACCGAGTTTGACGGCATCCGCCGGTGACTCCAATGCGCTGCTTCTTGGATAAGAAAGATTGAGGTCTTCTTCGGTTACGGTCGCAAGGCATTCACGTTCCTCGCCGGGTTTTTCTATATCCATCGATAACTCCAATGCGTGACTTCCAGAGTGAAGAAGATTGAGGTCTTCAGTTATGTTGGCAGGGTGCGCGCTTTCCTTGCCGGCCTTAACGACGTCCATCGATGACTCCAATGCGTGACTTCCTTCGGCGGCATTGTTGGTGCCCGTTGCTGGCTCCATCACGTTACTGCCAGGGTTCGGGAACTTGTGACGTACATCGCCTGTAGCAGCAAACCACGCAGCTACCCCGGCGGCGAATCCTGCAGCATAGCCTTCTGCGTAATCCTTGTTGCCATCGCCAAGCTTGTTGACGCCCATCGCCTATATCCTCCGCGTCACTCGACAAGTCAAAATGATACTCTTGTGGCTGATTGCGACAAGCCTAAATAAGGCTATGCAAGCCCAAAGCAAATTATGGCTAGTGCGTGCACCGGATCAACATTAGGAGTTAGTGATGCAACGATGAATATTTCTTGATGCGCCCATAACCGGGACATCGATACTGAAGGGATGGAGCCAATCAGGAGGGTCCCTTCCTGATTGGCGTTCCTGACATCACTTACTGATTAGCGGGTGCCGAGCAATTCGACTTCAAAAATGAGTATTGCCTTGGGCGGAATCACGCCGCCGGCGCCGCGATCGCCATAGCCGAGCTGCGGCGGAATGGTCAGGCGACGTACCCCGCCGACCTTCATGCCGGCCACGCCCTCGTCCCAGCCACGAATCACCTGCCCGGCGCCGAGCTTGAATTCGAACGGTTCGTCGCGATCCTTGCTGGAATCGAACTTGGTGCCGTTCTCCAGCCAGCCGGTGTAGTGCACGGAAACGGTCTGACCCTTGCTGGCAACATCGCCCTCGCCCACGCTGGTGTCTTCAAATTTCAGTCCGGAATCGGTCATCTGTGTCATGCAAATCCCCTGTTTAAAATTGTAAACTCTGTAGCCGCCATGATACGCGAGACAGCCGCCTATGGCAGCCACCCATGACTCCCCTCTCCCGCTAGCGGGAGAGGGGCCGGGGGAGAGGGAAGCCAGGTCAACGCATACTTGAATCTACAAACTCTTGGCGTTTGATGTGCCCTCTCCCATTCATGGGAGAGGGGTATATATACTTTCGCTCCCTCAGCGCTTTCAGTAAGGTAGCGCCCCTATGGCCAACTCCCCCTACATCTTCGATGCCAGCGCGGACAACTTCCAGCGCATGGTGCTGGAAAATTCCGCCAAGGGCCCGGTGCTGGTGAATTACTGGTCGCCGAAGGCCGGCCCCTGCATGATGTTGATGCCGCGCCTCGTACGTCTGGCAAGCGAATTCGGCGGGCGCTTTCTGCTCGTCATGCTCAACACCGATGAGTTGGGTCAATTGGCGCGCTCGCATGGGGTGGTCAGTCTGCCCAACATCAAGGTATACCGGCACGGCAAGGTGATGGACACCTTGCACGGAGCGGAGTCAGAAGACACCGTGCGCTCATTCATCCGCAAACAACTCGCCGGCAGCACCGACACTCTATTACTAAATGCCCTCAGTACGCACGCGCAGGGTGACACCGCCAGCGCCGTGCGACTCGCCGCCGAGGCTGCGCTCGCCGATCCACAGAACACGCGCATCCCGCTCGATCTCGCCAAGCTGCTGGTGCTGCAAGGCCGCTACGCGCAGGCCGACGACCTGCTGCAGGCACTGCCGGCCGAAGTGCGCGACGAGTTGCCGGAACTCAGCGAGCTCGCTGCGCACGTGTCCATCCTGCGCACCGCCCGCGAAGCACCGCCGGTCATGGAGCTGGAACAGGCCATCGCCGCAAATCCCGATAACCTGGAAGCGCACTACCAACTGAGCGCCGTGCAGTTGGTCGCAAACAACTACGATGCCGCCATGCAACAACTGCTGGAGATCGCCAAACGCGAACCCGGCTTTCGCCACGACGCTGGTCGAACCGGGCTGCTCGCCCTGTTCGAGCTGCTGGGTGACGAGGATGTGCGCGTGGTCCGCTACCGCGCGCTGTTGCAGGCGGCGATACATTGAGGCACAGGATGGATTGGTAATGCCCAAGCGCATCCTTCCCGCCATACGCAATATTGTGCAGATACTGGTGGACGGCAGGGGCAAGCCCTGCGTCCGCGACGATGACGGATGCCGCAGCCTGCAATTCAATGACGGGGCCGTGCAGAGTTCGATGCGCGTGTCCGAGCCATTCGAGCTGGACCTGAGCTACACCCGGGCCATGATGGGCTTCCTGCTGATCAACGACGAGCCACAGCACATCCTGCTGATCGGCCTCGGTGGCGGCTCGCTGTCGAAGTATTGCTATCAGCAGTTTCCTCAGGCGCGCATCACGACACTGGAAATCAACCCGGATGTGATTGCGTTGCGCGACGAATTCCTGATCCCGCCGGATAACGAACGCTTTGAGATAGTGCAAGCCGATGCCGTTGACTACCTGGCGCGCAGCGACTTGCACGCCGACGTTATTCTGCTGGATGGCTACGATGCCGAAGGCCTGCCGAAGAACCTGTGCACGGAGTCTTTCTACTCCAATTGTTGGCAAGCCTTGAGTACGGAAGGCGTGCTGGTTACCAACCTCTGGGGCGGCGAACCGAACCGTGGGATTTACCTCAACCGCCTGCGCGGCATCTTCGACGGACGCGTGTGGTGGAGCAAACCGCGCAACAGCACCAACCTGATTGTGTTCGCCATAAAGAACGAGCACTTTTATCCGCAGTGGGCACGCCTGATCGCGAAGGCACAAACTCTGAGCACGCGTTATCGGCTGGATCTGACGTGGGTGGTGAAAAACATGCGGCTACCCGAGGAACCGGATGGTTGATTAAATTTAATTCCTCCGTCGCCTTTTGTCGTGTTGGGGTTACTTCCGCTTATCGTCGATGTTGATATTAATATTGCTGGTTGGGTCCTTGGTTGTGTCGAAGTCTCCTTTTTCACCAAAGGACTCAACCATGCCATTTTCAATTCGTACATAGTCAACTCGATATTGATATTTGTTAAGATCAACCTTATAGAGGAGGAATTTAGTATTTTTGTTTGCCGATACAGTATGTGGCTCACCCAGAATTTCTACAGCTGCAGCTTCAGGTAGCCCCACCACAAGGCTATAGAAATTCCTACCTTGGGTGACAACCTTTAAGACTTGATCATTTTGGAAGACGACAAACCAATTTCCACCTTTCTCCCTATCTATAAGAGACTTTGCGGTTCTGTACTGCCAACACTCAACCCCGTTAACGCCAATCCACTTCGCGCCAGGGTTTCCCCTTTCGGAAAGCACATCGCTCTTATTCATCCCAGTCCTGGCGGGCGGGGTGCGAGCACAGCCGATCGCAAGGAGTAGCATCAAGACGCAAGCGGCAAATTTAAATAATCCAGACCTATAATCAATCACGCTCATGCTATTAGAGCCTTAAGCAAAGGTTCAGTGTCGATGTGTGTCAGCAGAGACACTGATCATCATGCGACGTCAGGTGCATTAAAATATCTATGTTCCATAGAAACTTGGAATCCATGGCGCGCCAATCACCCCGCCCCCATCTTAGAACAATTTTCCTTCAAACAGGAGCCAAATACTCAATCACCAACTGTAACGTCTGATTGCCCTGGTAGCTATTGATATCCAGCCGGTAGGCAGCCTCCACCCGGCTGCCAGCGGACGGCTGGAGTGCAGCGCGGTTGAAGGCGATAGCCTCGATGCTGCGGCCTTGCGGCTGGCGCAGCGTCAGGCGCAGATGTTTTTCGCCGACGACGCGGCTGCCGAGCACCTCGAACTGGCCGTCGAACAGCGGTTCGGGAAAGCCCTGCCCCCAGGGACCGCCGGCGCGCAGCGACTGCGCGAGTTCCATGGTCATGTCTTCGGGCAGCAGTTGGCCATCGGTCAGCACCTTGCCGGTGAGATCGTCCGCGCCGAGATGCCGGGCCACTTCTTCGGCGAACGCAGTGCGGAATGTTTCGAAATGCGCGCGCGGCAGTGACAGGCCGGCGGCCATGGCGTGGCCGCCGAATTTGTTGAGCAGGCCGGGATGGTGTGCGGCCACGGCATCGAGGGCGTCGCGGATGTGCAGGCCCGGCACCGAGCGCGCCGAACCTTTGATCTCGGTGTCGCTCGCTTTCGCGAATGCGATCACCGGGCGGTGCACGCGGTCTTTGATGCGCGAAGCGAGAATGCCGATGACGCCCTGGTGCCAGGACTCATCGAATAGGCACAGGCCGTGCGGTAAATTACCATCGAGATGCAGTTTGTCGAGCGCCGCCAGTGCTTGCTCCTGCATGCCGGCCTCGATGCTGCGGCGTTCGCGGTTGAGAGTGTCGAGTTGTTTCGCCATCTCGAAAGCCGCGCCTTCGTTTTCGGTCAACAGGCATTCAATGCCGAGCGACATGTCGGTGAGCCGGCCGGCGGCGTTGAGGCGCGGCGCGACCACGAAGCCGAGATCGCTGGCGGTGAGCCTTCCCGGTTTGCGGCTGGCGATTTCGAGTAGCGCGGGGATGCCGCAAGAGGAGAGGCGATTTTTGGCTGCGCGGCCCTCACCCCTGCCCTCTCCCGCAGGGAGAGGGAGAAAAGAATTGATGCGCTTCAGGCCTTGTGCGACGAGGATACGGTTGTTGTGGTCGAGCGGCACCACATCTGCGACTGTGCCGAGCGCGACCAGATCGAGAAGGCGTGCGAGATTTGGCTCGGGAATATTTTTCTCGGTGAACCATCCGGTCGCGCGCAGATGGGAACGCAACGCCAGCATCACATAGAAAATCACGCCGACCCCGGCGAGATTCTTGCTCGGGAAGTCGTCACCGGGCTGGTTGGGATTGACGATGGCATCCGCGGCCGGCAGTTCGGCGCCGGGCAGATGGTGGTCGGTGATCAGCACGCGCATGCCGAGGGCCTTGGCGGCGCGCACGCCTTCGACGCTGGAGATGCCGTTGTCCACGGTGATCAGCAGGTCCGGCTGTTGCTGTGCCGCGACCGCGACAATCTCGGGCGTGAGACCGTAACCGTATTCGAAACGGTTTGGGACAACATAGCGCACGTCGTGCGCGCCCATGGATCGCAATGCGCGTACCGCGAGCGCGCAGCTGGTGGCGCCGTCGGCGTCGAAGTCGGCCACGATCAGGATGCGCTGGCCGGCGCGCAGGTTCGCTTCGAGCAGCGCCACGGCCGCGTCCATGTGCTTGAGTCTGCCCGGTGGCAGCAGGCGTTCGAGCGAGAGATCGAGTTCTTCCGCGCTCTGCACGGCGCGCGCGGCATACAGGCGCGCCAGCACCGGGTGCAGATCAGCTGATAGTTCAGCGGTGGCAGATGCGCGCCGAACGATGCGCCGTGAGCTGTCCATCAGGCCACCCGGCTTTCGGCCAGCGAACGCGGCCGGCGCCAGAAGCGCCAGCGATGCGCGCTGCGATACAGGAACTGCGGGCCGCTATCAGAGATCAGGGTAAGCGAACTGAGTTCGCCAGCATGCACGGCGGTCAGCAAGGGTGCGAGCCAGTTCTCGACTACCGTCTGCAAGGCGGCTTGCCAGGCATCGGCGTCGTCCTGCGACAGGATTGATGCGGGCAGTTCCAAGACAAGCAGCTGCGCCCCACCAACAGACTGCGTGAGCAGCTCCGGCCCAGCAAGAGGTGCAGGCTGGCCGGGCACCCCAGCCAGCCGCGCCAGACCCTGCGCCAGCGGCTCGTCGCTCCACAGCTGCGCCCAGCGCACGGCGCCTGCCTGCGGCAGCCGCCCGCCGCCCCAGAACCAGACACTGTTCGCCGGCAACACGCCGCGCGCCTCACGTGCGGCATTCACCGGCGAGGTATGCAGCAGAATCTGGATTTCGTTGAGGCGTGTGTGCCAGGCCTTGCGGTCAGCCCCCTGCGGCAAGAGCGGGTGCACATTGCGGCCGTTGGCAGCCGCGAGCGGCGTGGTGGTAATAGTGGCCGCGGACTGTGGCTTCAGGTACCAGCGCTCCGGGCGCGGGGCCTTGAGCAGCCAGCCGTCCTGAGTGAGGGATTCATTCAACTCCACGACCAACTGTGCGGCCTCGTCCTGCGTCAGCCCAAGCCCGGCATGCATCACGAGACTGTCGCGGCCCGGCTCAAGATAAACCGGATCGGCCCGGATCCACCATTCGCGGTCGATGATGCCCATGTCGGCCACGCGCGTGACGGCGGCAACGGGGAGGTCGCGCCCTGCTTCCGGAGCAATGCCGAAAAGCGCGAACAGCCGTTCCGTAACCCCATCCACCCCGCCGGGCAGCCGGTTGGCGCGCGTCAGCAGACGCAGGAGTGGTGCGGGGGCCGTTGAGCCAGCGAATAACCCGGGGATAAACAGGGTGAGCTGTTTGTCTGTCGTGTGGGTCTCAACCGCGGCGTGGGATTCCATGGCCGGGATTATACCGGAGTGCGTCGCGTCCTCGCGGATTGCTTTCCAGACACCGTACTGGTCTTAACAGGCTGTTGAAAAAAATGGCTTGTCACACCGGCGAAAGCCGGTGTCTAGAATTGGAATCAGTGGCTTCATCGGCATCATGGATTCCGGCTTGCACTGGAAACTGCTCCTGCGTTTCCAGTACTTCCGCCATCCATGGCGGTCGCGCCGGAATGACGAAGTTTGATGTTTCGCGCTTTTTTCAACAACCTGTTAATAGACAATGTCAGTCCTCTTCCTTAAACGCCACTTCGCGGGTCTTGCGGATGGCCGGCAGCAGCACGATCACCATGACCACGAGCGCGATCACCAGCATGCTGGCGCTGATCGGGCGCGTGAGGAAAGTCGTCGCATCGCCGCGCGAGATGATCATCGCCCGGCGCAGGTATTCCTCCATCATCGGTCCGAGCAGAAAACCGAGCAGCATCGGCGCCGGCTCGCACTCAAGCTTCGCGAACACATAACCGAGCACGCCAAACAGCGCCATCAGGTGCACGTCGAATGTGGAACTGCTGAGGCTGTACACGCCAATCGCACAGAAGACCAGTATGGCCGGATACAGCAGGTGATAAGGCACCATGATCATGCGCACCCACATACCTATTAGTGGCAGATTCAGAATCAGCAGGAACACGTTGCCGATCCACATGGACACGATCAGACCCCAGAACAGCGCCGGCTGATTGGTTACGACCGTGGGTCCCGGCTGGATGCCCTGAATGATCAGCGCGCCGATCATGAGCGCCATGACCGGGCTGGAGGGAATGCCGAGCGTCAACATCGGAATGAACGAGGTCTGGGCACCGGCATTATTGGCCGATTCCGGTGCGGCCACACCTTCAATCATGCCCTTGCCGAACTGCTCCGGTGTTTTCGAAATCTTCTTTTCCACCGAGTACGAGGTGAACGAGGCCAGCAAGGCGCCATTACCAGGCAGAATGCCGAGCGCCGATCCGATGAACGTGCCGCGCAGGATCGGCCCGACCATGCGTTTGAAGTCCTCGCGCGTGGGCATGAGCGTGGTGATGCGGCCAACAAGCTGGGTGCGGGTCGCTTCGTTTTCGAGGTTGCGGGCAATTTCGCCGAGGCCGAACATGCCCATGGCGGCCACCACGAAGCCGACGCCATCAGAGAGCTCCGGGATGCCGAAGGTGAATCGCATTGCACCGGAGTTGACATCGGCACCGATCAGACCGAGCAGCAGCCCGAACAAAATCATGCCGACCGCGCGCAGCAGCGAACCGTGGGCCAGCACGATCGATGCCACGAGGCCGAGCACCATGAGCGAAAAATACTCATGCGGTCCGAACTTGAGCGCCAGTTCCGCGAGCGGCGGCGCAAAGGCGGCCAGCAAAAACGTGGAAATGGTACCGGCCACGAACGAGCCGATTGCGGCGGTGGCAAGCGCCACACCGGCCCGGCCCTGTTTGGCCATGGCGTGGCCGTCGAGCACGGTCGCGACCGAGGTCACCTCACCAGGGAGATTGATGAGGATGGCGCTGGTTGAACCGCCGTACTGCGCGCCGTAATAGATTCCGGCGAGCATGATCATCGCGGACACCGGCGCGAGCGTGAACGTCACCGGCAGCAGCATGGCAATGGTCGCCACCGGCCCGATGCCCGGCAGCACGCCGATGAGCGTGCCAATCAATACACCGATAAAACAATAAAGCAGGTTCGACAGCGTCAGGGCGGTGTCGAAGCCGAGAGCAAGATTGGCGAGCAGATCCATATTAATGGCAATTGATGTGCGGGCATGCCTTCATCAATCAGCCTCCGAACCACGTGCCGATCAATGAAATTGGCAACCCCAGGCCTTTCACGAACAACAAGGCAGTCATGGCGGTCATTCCTGCAGCAAGAATCAGCGCGGTACGCCAACGGAAGTACATGCTCGCCGCGGACGAAACCAGCACTAGTGCCAGCACGGCCACTGCCAAACCGGCACCACGCATCAGCAGGCCGAACAGCACCGTGGCGCCAGTCACCATCAACAACAACCGCCAGTGAAACGGCTCGAGCGCCGAGCCGGGGCGAATGAACGAGCGCAGCACCGCCAACAGCCCGACCAGGGCAAGCAGACCGCCGAGCGCGGTTGGAAAGTAGCCCGGTCCCATCTTGAAAGCGGTACCAAGCTTATATTTTTGTGAAAGCAGAACCGCCGCGCTGCCGAAGAACAGAAACAGCAGGCCTGACCAGAAATCTTTCGGATTGCGGATTGTCACGCGGTTCCCCATACCGGACTTTTTGATAGCGTGATACTGGCCCGCACTGCCGGTTAGCCTTGGCAGTGCGGACGGTAATGGTCAGTCTGCATAGATGCCGGCCTTGTTAATAATCGGCGCCCACTTCTCGACCTCGGACTTGAGGTAGGCGCGGTGCGCCTCGGGAGTAGCACGGTCTTGCGGCTCCGGTTGTGTACCGAGGTCGGCAAAGCGCTGCACTACCTGTGGATCCTTGAGCGCCACGCGCAGTGCCGCCGAGATCTGGTTCACGATCGGTTTTGGCGTTCCCTTCGGCGCATACAACCCGTGCCACACCGAGACTTCGAAGTCCTTGAGTCCCGATTCGGCCAGCGTCGGCACATCGGGCAGCGACGGCACGCGCGTCTTGCTGGTAACGGCATAGGCCTGCACCTTGCCGCCTTTTATCTGGGGCGTGGTATTGGTGGTCTGGTCGCACATGAAGTCGAACACTCCGCCCAACAGATCATTCATGGCAGGCCCCGTGCCTTTGTACGAGACGGTCGTGAAATCGGTCTCGATGGCGCTCATGAACAGCATGCCACACAGGTGCGAGGCCGCGCCCACTCCGGCGTTGCCGTAGGTGATGTTGTCCTTGTTGGCCTTGATGTATTTGATGAACTCCTTGATGTCTTTTGACCCCATTGCCTGCTTGGCGATGATGGTCATCGGCACCGGCGTCACCAGGCCGATTGTCTCGAAATCGGTCAGCACGTTGTAAGGAAGTTTCTTGTACAGCGTGGCGCTGGTGGCCATGCCGATGTGATGCAGAAAGATGGTGTAACCGTCGGGGTTGGCGCGCGCAACACGCGCGGCGGCAATCGTACCGCCGGCGCCACCGATGTTCTCCACAATGATGGTCTGTCCCAGCGTCTTGCTCATCGGCTGCGCGATCATGCGCGCCACGGTGTCGGTCGGTCCGCCGGCCGAGAACGGCACGACCAGGGTAATAACTTTAGAAGGATACGTCTCGGCCTGTGCGCCAGCCGTGAAAAATGCAAGACTCAGAGTAATCGCCAGTTTGCGGAACATTGCGCACCTCCAGTCGCTGAAAATGGTTCATGAACTTGAACACCTGACTCTAACACTAGACCTTCTTCCGCCGCACCGCTATATATTGATAACACGTATTATCAGGATCCACAAAGTGGAACAGCGGCCAAGGCCGCTGTTATTTGATCTACCGCAAGTTAATGCAATTAATGATGCTTTTTTTCAGGGCGCGAGATTATCGAGAATTGCCTTCTTCACGTCGCCAAGCTCGGCCTTGATCTTGATCAAGGGGCCGCTGCTCTGTTTGATGGCGGTGTCCGGATCCTTGAGACCATGACCGGTGAGTGTGCATACCACGCGGCTGCCTTCCGCGATTTTGCCCTTGCGGATGTCATGCAGCGCGCCAGCCAGCGAGATAGCCGAGGCCGGCTCGCAAAAAATGCCCTCCTTCATCGCGAGCAGTTTTTGCGCAGCCAGTAATTCTTCGTCGGTCTGTGAACCGAACCAGCCGTTTGAATCCTTCTGCACGACCCAGGCCTTGTCCCAGGACTGCGGATGTCCGATGCGGATGGCGGTGGCGACGGTCTCGGGGTTGTTGACCATCTTGCCGACGATGAACGGCGCGGAGCCGGCCGCCTGATAACCCACCATTACCGGACGGTTGTTGACGATGCCATGGTCGGCGTATTCGCAGTAGCCCATCCAGTGGGCGGTGATGTTGCCGGCGTTTCCGACCGGCAGAAAGTGATAGTCCGGCGCTGCGCCCAGTTCTTCGATGATCTCGAAGGCCGCGGTCTTCTGGCCCTGCAGGCGATAAGGATTAATCGAATTCACGATGGTCACTGGCGCTTCGTTTGCAACCTTCTTGACCAGATCCATGCCTTCATCGAAATTGCCCTGGATCTGAATCACCACCGCACCGTGAATCATGGCCTGCGCCAGCTTGCCGAGTGCGATCTTGCCTTCCGGGATGAGCACGAAGCAGGCGATACCGGCGCGCGCCGCATAGGCAGCAGCAGCGGCTGAGGTGTTGCCGGTCGAGGCGCAGATGATCGCTTTACTTCCCTCTTCCACCGCCTTGGTCACGGCCATGGTCATGCCACGATCCTTGAACGAGCCGGTCGGGTTGAGGCCTTCGTATTTTACATAGATGTCGACATGAGACTTCAATTCGCGCGGAATATTGTTCAGACGAATGAGCGGCGTGTTGCCTTCGCCGAGCGAAATGATGCGCGTGTCGTCAGAAACCGGCAGACGGTCGCGGTATTTGTCGATGAGGCCGGTGTAGCGTTGTCCGAGGTTCATGGGTCACCCTGTAATATCAAAAAGGCAGCCACAGATAAACACAGATAACAAAACCAGCTTGTTGAATTGATCTGTGTTTATCAGTGTTCATCTGTGGCTAAAAATACAAAACACTTTACTTCCAATCACGGTTCAGGTGTTCGAGGCGGATGCGCATGATCTTGGTGTTGATCGACGGCAACGCTTCAATTTTGGCAATCGCCTGGTTCATGTTCTTCTCCAGCACACGCTGGGTAAGGATGATGACCGGCACGGTGTTCTCGCCCTCACGCGGTTCCTTCTGCAGGATGGCTTCGATGCTGATACCGAGGTCGGCGAGGATGCGCGTTACGTCAGCCAGCACACCGGGTTTGTCCTGCGCCTGCAGGCGCAGGTAGTAGGCGGTTTCAACTTCTTCCATCGGCAGGATCGGCAGCTCCGAAAGCTGGTCCGACTGGAAAGCCAGATGCGGCACGCGATTGTTCGGATCGGAAGTCAGGGTGCGCACCACATCCACGAGGTCGGCCACCACCGCCGAGGCAGTGGGATCTGCACCGGCACCGGCGCCGTAGGACAGGATCGGACCGACCGCGTCACCCTTCACCAGCACGGCGTTCATGACACCATCTACGCTGGCGATCAGACGCCGTTCCGGAATCAGCGTCGGATGTACGCGCAGCTCCACACCCCTGGTGGTGCGACGCGCCACGCCGAGACTCTTTATACGGTAACCGAGCTGCTCGGCGTACTCCACATCGAGGCGCGTGATCTTGGTGATGCCTTCGGTGTAGGCCTTCTTGAATTGCAGCGGAATACCGAAGGCAATCGCCGCCAGGATAGTCAGCTTGTGCGCGGCGTCGATGCCTTCCACGTCGAAGGTCGGATCGGCCTCGGCGTAACCCAGGCGCTGCGCCTCGGCGAGCACGTCGGCGAAATCCGCGCCGCGGTCGCGCATCTCGGTGAGAATAAAATTACTGGTGCCGTTGATGATGCCGGCCAGCCACTCAATGCGGTTTCCGGCCAGGCCTTCACGGATGGTCTTGATGATGGGAATGCCGCCAGCGACAGCCGCCTCGAACGCGACCATCACGCCCTTCTTTTGGGCGGCGGCAAAAATCTCGTTGCCGTGCGCGGCGATCATTGCCTTGTTGGCCGTCACCACGTGCTTGCCGTTCGCGATGGCCTGGAGTACCAGGGTGCGCGCGGGCTCGTAACCTCCCATGAGCTCGACGACGACTTCGATCTCAGGATCGTTCACCACGTCCTGCGGGTTGGCGGTGAGGCGAATGCCGTCTGTCGGACAATTGCGCTTGCGTTTCAGGTCACGCGCCGCGGCATGCACCACGCGGATGCCGCGACCGGCGCGGCGCTGGATTTCGTCGGCATTGCGCGTCAGCACGTTCACCGTGCCGCTGCCAACCGTACCCAGTCCGAGAATACCAATTTTGACGGGTTCCACGTGTGTTCCTGTTATTTCTTGATGTTCGTGACTTTGCTGGCGGCCTGATCGCGGCGGATCATGTCCTTGATCGAGCGCACCGCCTGACGGGTACGATGCTCGTTCTCGATGAGCGAGAAGCGCACGTATTCATCACCGTATTCACCGAAGCCGATACCCGGCGATACCGCCACCTGCGCATCGGTCAGCAACTTCTTGCAGAATTCGAGCGAGCCCATCTCGCGATACTGTAGCGGGATCTTCGCCCACACGAACATGGTGGCCTTGGGCACATCCACCATCCAGCCAGCGGCGTGCAGCCCATGACACAACACGTCGCGGCGCTTCTGGTACATCAGGCGAATCTCTTCCACGCAGTCCTGCGGGCCTTCCAGCGCCAGGATTGAGGCGACCTGAATAGGCGTGAAGGTGCCGTAATCGAAATACGACTTGAGGCGCGCGAGCGCGCCCACCAGCGTCGAGTTACCAACCATGAAACCAACACGCCAGCCGGGCATGTTGTAGCTCTTGGAAAGAGTGAAGAACTCGACCGCAATGTCCTTGGCGCCCGGCACCTGCAGAATGGACGGCGCCTTGTACCCGTCGAAAACGATATCGGCATACGCCAGATCGTGGATCACCCAGATGCCGTGTTCCTTGGCGACCGCGATCACTTTCTCGAAAAAATCCAGTTCGACGCACTGCGCGGTCGGATTGCCGGGAAAATTCAGCACCAGCATTTTCGGTTTCGGCCAGGAATTCTTGATGGCCTTTTCCAGTTCGGCAAAGAAATCACCACCCGGCACCAGCGGTACGTGGCGGATATCGGCACCGGCAATCACGAAGCCGTAAGTGTGGATCGGATAACAAGGATTCGGCACCAGCACCGCATCGCCCTTGTCTACGGTGGCCAGCGCCAGATGTGACAGGCCTTCCTTGGAACCGATGGTGACAATCGCTTCTTTTTCCGAGTTCAGCGTGACACCGTAACGGCGCTTGTACCAGGTGCAGATCGCCTTGCGCAGGCGCGGGATGCCCTTCGATACCGAATAGCGATGGGTGTCACCGCGCTGGGCGGCTTCGATCATCTTGTCGACGATATGCTGGGGCGTGGGCTGGTCGGGATTGCCCATGCCGAAGTCGATAATATCCTCTCCGCGCTTGCGCGCCTGCGCCTTCAGATCGTTGACGATGTTGAATACGTAGGGAGGAAGCCGCTGGATGCGCGGAAATTGGTCAGTCGGGTTCATCGTCGGTTCCGGCCGCGGGCTGTCCCGACGGATAGAAATGCTTGTAATATAGGGCGTTACGCAATATGTGAAACATACTGGCGGAACGCCGGGCTGTCAATGCAACCAGCGTCTCCCGCAGGGAATGAGCCATGCACATTCAGCTCGAAACCGGTGGCCGGGCCAACCTGATCCGCGCCTATGCGGGCGGCCAGATCATCGTCAACCAGGACAGCTATACACGCAGCCTGATCGTGCTGCCGGGCCAGGTCATCGCGGACTGGCCACCGCAGGCCTTTGAGGAGCTGGCGGTGGCGCATCTGACCGCCCTCGTGCCGCTGCGTCCGGAACTGGTGATTCTCGGGACCGGACAACGACAGCGTTTCCCGCGCGCCGAATTGCTGGCGCCGCTGGCGGAAGCCGGGATCGGCTGGGAAGTCATGGATACCGGTGCTGCCTGCCGAACCTACAACATCCTCATGGGCGAGGGGCGGAATGTAGCGGCGGCGTTGCTGATGATTGAAAGCTGAAGGCGATGGATACAGATGCCGGAGTCTGGCTGTGTTTTTTAGTTTCCGGATTTAAAACAGCGAGTCTATCGAATAGCCGTTCTTTTCCAGCATCACGCGCAGGCGCTTCAGAGCCTCGACTTGTATCTGGCGCACGCGTTCACGCGTTACGCCAATATCTGCGCCCACCTCTTCCAATGTGGCGATTTCACGATTGTTAAGGCCGAAGCGCCGTTCCACCACTTCGCGCTGCTTGTCGTTGAGTTCATTGAGCCAAGCCTGTACCAGCCCATGCAGGTCTTCGTCCTGCATGATGCGCTCCGGATCGGGCGTGCGCTCGTCAGCGATGGCGTCGAGCAGCGAGCGATCCGGATCGTTGTCGAGCGGCGCGTCCACGGAAGCGATGCGCTCGTTCAGCCCGAACATCTCTTTCACGTCCTCGATTGGTTTGTCGAGCAGGTTTGCGACTTCTTCCGGTGTCGGCTCGTGATCGAGCTTCTGGGACAGATAACGGGCAGCGCGCAGATAGACATTGATTTCCTTGAGCACGTGCACCGGCAGGCGAATGGTGCGCGTCTGGTTCATGATCGCGCGCTCGATGGTCTGGCGGATCCACCAGGTGGCGTAGGTCGAGAAGCGGAACCCGCGCTCCGGGTCGAATTTCTCAACCGCGCGGATCAGCCCGAGATTGCCTTCTTCGATGAGATCGAGCAGCGCCAGGCCGCGGTTCATGTAGCGGCGCGAGATCTTGACCACCAGCCGCAGGTTACTTTCGATCATGCGCTTGCGCGCGGCCTCATCACCTTTGCGCGCACGCCGAGAGAAGTACACTTCTTCTTCGGCACTCAACAGCGGAGAAAAACCGATTTCTTTCAGATACAGGCGGGTCGCATCGGCCTGTAATACCGGTTCGATAGCAACTTCACGGACTTCTTCGGCCGCCTCTTCTGCTGGCTCGGCTTCGGCTGGCGCCTCGGCAACGGCATCATCCGCATCGTCCTCGGATTCCGTGTCCGCCGCGACGGCCTCAATATCCTCGTCGCCAGAAACCGGAACGGGGAACAGGGCTTCCTGCTCAACTTCTTCCGGAGCGACGATTTTCTTGCGCGCCGGCCGTTTGCCCTGCTTTGCCTTGGTAGTGGTGACCCGGGTAGATTTTTTCCGCGTGGCCATGGGCTAACGTTTGGGAAGATATTTCAGTGGATCGGTGGGAACGCCTTGACGGCGGATTTCGAAGTGCAGCTTCACTCCGTCGGTGCCAGTGCTGCCCATGTCCGCAATTTTTTGTCCGCGCTTCACCACATCGCCTTCCTTAACGTAAATCCTGTCGTTGTGCGCGTAAGCACTGAGAAATTCATCACTATGCTTGATGATAATAAGCTGACCGTAACCGCGAAGTCCACTGCCCTGGTAGACAACGCGCCCACCGGCGGTGGCGCGCACGGATTGCCCGCGTGCGCCACCGATATCGAGCCCCTTGCCGGAATCACTTTCACCGTAGCGCTTCAGAATCTGCCCATCTGTCGGCCATGCCCATGACACAGCACCAGGTTTCCCTCTGTCCTGTGATTTAACTGTATCGGTTTGGGGCTTTCCCCGTATGTCGGTTTTCTTCTTGTTTTTGTCGATACTCGTCACTACCGGCTTTGCCGGGCTGCTGGAACCTGAAGTTTTTATGTCTGTCTTTTTGGCGTCTTTATTTTTTACAGACGGCTTTGCCGAAGCAGGCTCCGCGGCCTTTTTCTCTGCAACCGGCGGAATGACGCGCAATTCCTGGCCAGACTTGATGGTAAACGGCGTCTGAATGCGGTTCCATTTCGCCAACTCGCGATAATCGCGTCCCGTCTCCCAGGCAATGCTGTAAAGGGTGTCGCCATGAACCACAATGCGGGTGGGTGACTCAGGCTGGCGCAGTGGCAACGATTGCTCACTGACCAGCGGCTTGTTTGTTTCCGGGATGCCTCTCTGCGAATCTGCGGAACGAACATCGGCAGGAGCAACACGCTGGCTCGCGCATGCAGTCAATACGGTGGCTAGCACCGGTAACAAGAATTGCGCTGCCCGGAAATGCCGCATCAGTGGACGCTCGACGCGAAGACGCTCATTCAGGAAATATCCTGCACAAGTGGAACGAAATTAACCAGCTCAACATGCTCGCGCACGACGCCTTCGGCCGTCTGCCGGATGCTGAGCAACTCCTGATGCGTGGAATTTCCAACCGGAATAAGCAGTCGGCCACCAGGCGAGAGCTGCGTGATCAGTGCCGCAGGAACATCGGCAGCGGCGGCCGTCACCAGAATGGCATCATAGGGCCCGTATTCTGGCCACCCGTCGCTGCCATCGCTGAGTTTCAGACGGAAATTCCGGTACCCCAGCTCCTGCAGGCAGCGGCGCGCGCTTTTGTGCAGCGGCTCGATACGTTCCACGGAGTACACCTCTTGCGTCAGCGCGCACAGGATAGCTGTCTGATAACCGGAGCCAGTGCCGATCTCGAGCACTCGACGCGCACCGTCTGCAAGCAACAGCTCGGTCATGCGCGCGACCATATAGGGCTGCGAAATAGTTTGACCGTGACCGATGGGCAAGGCGGTGTCTTCGTAGGCGCGGCTCGCGAGTGCCTCATCCATAAACAAGTGGCGCGGTACTTTGCCCATGGCCTCAAGGACGGTGGCATCACGAATGCCGGTTTCACGCAGACGCTGCACCAGGCGCTCTCGAGTCCGTGCCGAAGTCATGCCGATACCGGAGAGACGTGTCGTCATTTTGGTAGCCCTACTTCGCTCGCCTTGACATATGTTCAACCGAGCCAGGAGGCTACCTGCGCCAGCGTCGCGTGCCGAGTGAGATCCACATGCAGCGGTGTCACGGATACACGGTGATGACGCACTGCATGAAAGTCCGTTCCCGCTCCGGCATCGGCTTCAGCGCCCGGGGGGCCAACCCAGTAAATTGTGTTGCCATGCGGATCGGTGGACTTGATGACTGGCTCGGCCTTGTGGCGGTGGCCAAGACGCGTCGCTTCGAAGCCGGCCAATTGTTCGTAAGGAACATCCGGTACATTCACGTTCAGAATCGTGTCGGTCGGCAATGAATGATTTTTGAGCTTGTCGAGCAAGTCGAGCACCACGCGCGCCGCGGTCTTGAAGTGCCCGCCACTTCGGCCGACCAGCGATACGGCAATCGCCGGCAGGCCGAGAAAACGCCCTTCCATGGCGGCGGCGACGGTGCCCGAGTAGATCACGTCATCTCCCAGATTGGCGCCATGGTTGATGCCGGCGATGACCATGTCCGGCTCCTGACTGAGCAAGCCAGTGATCGCAAGGTGCACACAGTCCGTGGGAGTGCCGTCCACATAGTAAAAACCATTGGCGGCCCGCTGCATGCGCAGCGGGCGGGACAGGGTCAGGGAGTTGCTGGCGCCGCTGCGATCGCGTTCGGGCGCAACAACGTCGATGTACGCAATCTTCCCGATGGCTTCGGCGAGAACGGCCAGCCCGGGAGCGAAGTAACCGTCGTCGTTACTGAGGAGAATGCGCATGATCGTCGCACCATACAGAAAAGATCATGCCCGGTTCAAGACAGACAGGGGAGAAATTTTCAAAGAATTGGTCGGGGCGAGAGGATTTGAACCTCCGACCACCTCCACCCCAAGGAGGTGCGCTACCAGGCTGCGCTACGCCCCGCTGAAACTGCGCTCGGCGCCGGGAAAAGGTGCGCCAAGGACGCACATCATACCCGAGAATACTTGCGGGAGAAACGGAATCAGGCTTTGCGGGGACCGAGAAGCGCGAGCACATCCTCAAGTTCCTGGATGAGCTGCTGAATAACAGCGGAACGCTGACTGGGGTCGCTCAGATCATTTTCGACCACGAGCTTGTTACGCGCCCCGCTGATGGTGAAGCCATCCACGTACAAAAGACTGCGGATCTGGCGAATGAGCATCACATCATGGCGCTGGTAATAGCGGCGATTGCCACGCCGCTTGACCGGCTTGAGCTGAGGGAACTCCTGTTCCCAGTAACGCAGCACATGCGGCTTGACCCCGCACAGCTCGCTGACTTCACCGATCGTGAAGTAACGCTTGCTGGGAATCGGCGGCAGTTCAAGATTGTCTTCGGGATCCAGCATTCTGGTCGACTCGTTCTTTTAACTTGTGGCTGGCCCGGAAGGTAACTACCCGGCGTGCTGAGATTGGAATTTCTTCGCCGGTTTTGGGGTTGCGGCCAGGGCGCGGGTTCTTCTTGCGCAGGCCAAAATTCCCGAAGCCGGACAGCTTTACAGACTCACCGTTTTCCAAGGCCTCACGGATCTTCTCGAAGAAGAATTCGACGAATTCCTTGGCTTCCCTTTTGTTCAATCCCAGCTCGTTGAACAGAGCCTCGGCCAAATCAGCCTTGGTTAACGCCATCGAAATGAGCCCTTATTGCTTGAAGACTTATTGTCTGAGCTGTGCGTCGAAGTCGGCCTTCAGGCCGGCAACCACTCTCCCCACCACTACTTCCACATCTCTTTCATTAAGAGTGCGCGAAGTATCCTGTAAGGTCAAGCCCAAGGCCAGACTTTTTCTTCCGGAATCAATACCTTCGCCACGATACTCGTCAAACAGCTCAAGGTTTACAAGAAGCGTTCCCGCGCTCTTTCGCACATGCTCCAAGATATCCTGGGCCGATATTGCCTCAGCCAAAACCAAGGCCAAATCGCGCCGAATGGCCGGATATCGTGAAATTTCATGAAATTTCGGTGTAATTGCGGCCTGTAGGGCTGTTAAACGAAGCTCGAACAAAATGACTGACTTTTCCAGTCCGGCTTTGGCTTGCAGATCGGGATGCAATACACCTATAAGGCCAATGTGATCGGACGGCGACCCAACCTGAACAATCTCTACCGATTGCCCCGGGTGCAAGGCTGGATGGCGAGCTGGCCGGAAAGCAAACCGGGTCTGCCCCCCCAAAGCCAGCAGGGCCTCGACATCGCCCTTGATGTCAAAAAAATCAACTGGCCGTGATTTGATGCCCCATTGTTCCGGGAAAACCGGACCTGTAGCGATACCGGAAATAACCGGCTGCTCATCCACTCCTCCGCCCTGCTTTACCAGAAAACGGCGGCCAATCTCAAACAGGCGCACACGCCCATGCTGGCGATTCTGATTGTAGAGCGCCGCCTTGATCAGTCCTGGCCAGAGCGTCAAGCGCATCTGCGCCATGTCCGAAGCAATCGGGTTGATGAGCGTGTGCGGGACGATTCCCGGTGAGATTAATGCTTGTAGTGCTGGATCCACAAAGCTGTAGGTGATCGCTTCCTGGTAATCACGATCGATCAGCACGTTTCTCAGGCGACTCGCTGCGATTCGTGATTCAGGCACGGCTGGCACGTGCAGCATCGCCTGCGGAACGCGCGCAGGCACCTTGTCGTAACCGTGCACACGCACCAGTTCCTCGATGAGATCAGCTTCACGAACAATGTCGTAGCGCCAGCTGGGCGGCGTCACCTTCCAGCCACGCCCGTTTTTTCCGGACGTGGCTTTGGCAAGCCGCATACCGAGACGTTTCAGAATGGTTTCGACAACAGCCGAGGGGAGCAGCATTCCGAGAACACGTTCAATGCGTGTCGCACGCAACAAGATCGCCGTGCGCTTGGGCAGATGTGCGCTGGATGCGGCTTCTGAAACCGGACCTGGCGCACCCCCGCAGATGTCGAGCACCAGCGCCGTCGCACGCTCCAGCGCCAAACGCTGGAGCGTTGAGTCTACGCCGCGTTCAAAACGATGTGACGAATCGGAGTGCAGACCATAGTGCCGCGCCCTCGTGCCAATAGCCTCTGGCCGGAACCACGCGCTCTCCAGGAACAGGTTCTGCGTCGTGGCCAAAACCGCCGAATCCTGCCCACCCATAATACCGGCAAGCGCGACCGGCCCGTGCGCATCGGCAATCACCAGATCAGACGGGTCGAGCGTGAGCGTCTTGCCGTCGAGGAGGGCAAGCTTTTCATTTTTACGTGCATGGCGCGCAGCAATACCGCCCGACAACTTGTCGAGATCGAAGGCATGCATGGGCTGGCCGTGTTCAAGCATTACGTAATTGGTGATGTCGACCACCGGATGAATGCTGCGTACACCACTGCGACGCAGACGCTCCATCATCCAAAGCGGTGTCGTGGCCTGCGGGTTGATGTTCTCGATTACGCGCCCGGTGTAACGTGCACACGCATTTTTGGCACCGAGCGTGACAGTCAGCTTGAGCCGCGATTTGACGGTGACGTTTTTTACAGTCTGCGGTGTGTAACGCGAGCCGGTCAGCACGGCGAGCTCTCGCGCCAGACCCATGATGCTAAGGCAGTCACCGCGATTCGGTGTCAGCTCAATTTCGAGCTGCTGATCGTCAAGCTGCAAGGTTTTGGTGATTGATGTGCCCGGCTTTGCCTTGGCGTCAAGCACCAACAGGCCCTGGGAGGATTCTTCCAGACCCAGTTCAGCAGCGGCGCACAGCATTCCGAAGGATTCCACACCACGAATCGCGCTGCGGATAATTTTCGTTCCGTTCGGCAATAACGCGCCTTCCAGTGCCACCGGAACCTTGAGACCGGCAGCGGCATTGGCGGCGCCGCACACAATAGTCAGCGGTGTCTTCTGTCCGATATTCACCTGACAGATACGCAGCCGATCGGCCTGAGGATGTGGCGCAATCGACAGTATTTCGCCCACCACTACGTGTTCGAGTGGTGCGGCTACCGGAGAGACAGCACCAACCTCGATCCCGGCAAGCGTCAAGCGCTCGGCCAGCGCCTTGGCATCCAGACGCACCGTTACCCATTCACGCAGCCATTGTTCGCTGATTTTCATAATTTCTTATCTGAACTGCTGCAGGAATCGCAAGTCGTTCTCATAGAACAGCCGCAGGTCATTCACGCCATAGCGCAGCATAGCAAGGCGCTCGACACCGAGCCCGAAGGCAAAGCCGGTATAGCGCTCGCTGTCGATACCCACATGCCGGAACACTTCCGGATGCACCATGCCGCAACCCAGCACTTCCAGCCAGCCGGTACCCTTGCAGACGCGGCAGCCGCCGCCGCCGCAGATCACGCATTCGATGTCGGCCTCGGCGGACGGCTCGGTGAACGGAAAGAACGATGGACGAAAACGCACCTTGAGCGGCTTCTCGAAGAACTGCACCAGAAATTCGGCAAGCAGGCCTTTCAGGTCAGCGAAGCTCACCGTCTCGTCCACCATCAGTCCTTCGATCTGATGAAACATGGGGGTGTGCGTGACGTCTGAATCGCAGCGGTAAACGCGTCCCGGAGCAATGACACGCAGCGGTGGTTTGTTCGCCTGCATGTAGCGCACCTGCACCGGAGATGTGTGGGTGCGCAGTAAGCGGCCATCACCGAAATAGAACGTGTCGTGCATGGCGCGCGCCGGATGCGTGGCCGGAATATTGAGTGCCTCGAAGTTGTGGAAATCATCTTCAATTTCCGGGCCATCCGCGATTTCGAAACCGAGGTGCTGGAACAGTGTTTCGAGACGCTCCAGCGTGCGCGAAATTGGATGCCGGCCGCCGAGGTGCACACCGCGTCCGGGCAAAGTCACATCGAGCGTTTCGCGCGCCAGTCGTTCATTGCGCACGGCGCTCTCAAGCTGTTGCTTGCGCGACTGCAGAAGATCCTGAAGCAACTCCTTGGCCTCGTTCACCCATTGCCCGACACGCGGACGCTCATCGGCCGACATTCCCCCGAGCTGCTTGAGCTGTTCGGTGACCACGCCCTTCTTGCCGAGATAATGCACACGCAGCTGCTCGACATCGGACGCGCCCGGCGCGCGCTCAATAGCAACACGCGCCTCCGCGACCAGGGTCTCCAGCTGTAATTTCAGTGACTCGCTCGCTGTGGTCATTCGGGATCCGGGGGAAATAAAAAAGGGAAAGGCCATGGCCTTTCCCTTGTTTTACCGATCAGCTGCGCACCGGCGCAGAAATCAGACGAGGCTGGCCTTGGCCTTCTCCGCCAGTGCGGCAAAGGCCTTTTTGTCGTGCACGGCGATGTCGGCCAGCATTTTGCGATCGACCTCGACGGAGGCCTTCTGCAGACCGCTGATGAAACGGCTATAGGACAGACCGCATTCGCGCGCGGCGGCATTGATGCGCACGATCCAGAGCGAACGGAAATCGCGCTTGCGTGCGCGCCGGTCGCGGTAGGCATACTGCTCGGCCTTCATGACCGCCTGCTTGGCGACACGATAGACCTTGCGGCGTGCGTTGTAGTAACCCTTGGCCTTGGCCAGGACCTTCTTGTGGCGAGCGCGCGCGACTACTCCGCGTTTTACACGTGGCATGGTTAGTCTCCTTTACGCGTTCGGCAGCATGCGCCGCACGGAGGCGACATCGGATTCATGCACCAAGGTGTTGCCGCGCAACTGGCGCTTGGTCTTGGTCGATTTTTTGGTCAGGATGTGACGCACGTAGGCGTGCCCGGATTTGAATCCGCCACCCCCTGTTTTCCGGAAACGCTTCGCGGCGCCCCGGTTGGTTTTGAGCTTAGGCATGTGACTTGACTCCGCATTCTCACGCCGCCGGTGCGAACCGGTGAGGCGCTACAGGTTTATGAATGTCGCAATACCACCGCGACCTATTTTTTGGGGCCGATGACCATGACCATCTGGCGACCTTCAAGACGCGGAAATTGTTCGACGATTCCGCACTCCTTCAGGTCCTCCTCAATGCGTTTCAGCAGCTGCATGCCCAATTCCTGATGGGCCATTTCGCGGCCGCGGAAGCGCAAGGTGATCTTGGCCTTGTCCCCGCTTTCCAGGAAACGTATCAGGTTGCGTAGTTTGACCTGATAGTCTCCAACGTCCGTCCCGGGACGAAACTTCACTTCCTTAATTTGAATCTGTTTCTGCTTCTTCTTCGCGGCGTGCTTGCGCTTGCTCTCTTCGTACTGAAACTTGCCGAAGTTCATGATCCGGCAGACGGGCGGCGAAACATTCGGCGAGATCTCGACAAGATCCATCCCGGCTTCTTCCGCCATGCGTTTTGCATCTGGCGTGGGCACCACTCCGACCTGCTTGCCGTCAGCGCCGATCAGCCGGACCGATGGGATCCGGATTTCGTCGTTGATGCGTGTAGCTTTTTCCGCAGCGATAGTTCTAATCCTCCAAAACAGAAATGCCGTGACTCGCGACCTCGGTGGTGAGCCGTTCCGCGAACGCACTCGGCGTCATGGAACCTAGGTCCTCACCGCTGCGCGTGCGCACGGCCAATTTACCTTCCTGCGCCTCCCGCTCGCCGATGACCAGCAGATAGGGTGCACGCTGCAAGGTATGTTCGCGGATTTTAAAGCCTATTTTCTCGTTTCTCAAGTCCGCTTCGACCCGAAAACCGGCTTTCAGGAGGTATTTCTCGACTTCTTGGGCGTAATCAGCCTGTTTGTCGGTGATCGTGAGCACCACAGCCTGCACCGGGGCAAGCCAGGCCGGGAAGGCACCGGCATATTCCTCGATCAAAATGCCGATGAAACGCTCCAGCGAACCGAACACCGCCCGGTGCAGCATGACCGGCACCTGCTTGCTGCCATCGGCCGCAATGTAGTGGGCACCGAGCCTGCCCGGCATGGAGAAATCCACCTGGATGGTGCCGCACTGCCAGACCCGGCCGATTGAATCCTTGAGCGAGAACTCGATCTTCGGCCCGTAGAACGCCCCCTCCCCCGGCTGCAAGTCCCAAGGCAGGTTCTTGCTATTCAGAGCCTGCTCCAAAGCATGTTCGGCCTTGTCCCAAGCCTCGTCCGAACCAATGCGGTTTGCCGGCCGGGTCGAGAGCTTGTACTGAACCTCCTTGAAGCCGAAGTCGGCATATACCTTGTGCAGCAAATCAATGAACGTCGCCACCTCGGACTGGATCTGGTCGTCGCTGCAGAAGATGTGGGCGTCGTCCTGGGTGAAGCCACGCACGCGCATCAGGCCGTGCAGCGCCCCAGACTGCTCGTTGCGGTGGCAGGAGCCGAATTCAGCCAGGCGCAACGGCAATTCGCGGTAGCTCTTCAGCCCTTGGTTGTAGATCTGAATATGACACGGACAGTTCATCGGCTTGACCGCGAAGGTGCGCTTCTCGGATTCGGTCGTGAACATGTCGTCGTGGAACTTCTCCCAATGACCGGACTTCTCCCACAGGCTGCGGTCCACAAGTTGCGGCGTGCGGATCTCCTGGTAGCCATTGGCGCGCCACAGATCGCTCATGTAGCGCTGGATGGTCTGATAGATGCGCCAGCCGCGCTCGTGCCAGAACACCATGCCCGGTGCCTCTTCCTGCATGTGGAACAGTGCGAGTGCCTTGCCAATCTTGCGATGGTCGCGTTTCTCGGCCTCCTCCAGGCGATGCAGATAGGCGTCGAGCGTCTTTTTGTCGCCCCAGGCGGTGCCGTAGATGCGTTGCAGCATCTCGTTGCGGGAGTCGCCACGCCAGTAGGCACCGGCAACCTTCATGAGCTTGAAAGCCTTGAGCTTGCCGGTGGAGGGGACATGCGGGCCGCGGCACAGATCCTCGAATTCGCCCTGACGGTAAAGCGAGATCTGGTCGCCCTGCGGGATGTCCTCGATGATCTTCGCCTTATACTCCTCGCCCAGACTGCGGAAATAGGCAACCGCCTCGTCGCGCGGCAGCACGCGCCGGCTCACCGGGAGATCTTGTTTGACGATCTCCTGCATCTTCGCCTCGATCGCCCGCAGGTCTTCCTCGGCGAAGCCGCGCTTGTAGGCGAAGTCGTAGTAGAAACCATCCTCGATCACCGGGCCAATCGTGACTTGGGCATCAGGGAAAAGCACCTTCACCGCCTGCGCCAGCAGGTGCGCCGTCGAGTGGCGGATGACCTCGAGACCGTCCGGATCGCGTTCGGTGATGATTGATACCTTGGCGTCGTTCTCGATGCGGAACGAGGTATCCACGACGCGACCATCGACCTTGCCGGCGAGAGCGGCCTTGGCCAGGCCGGGACCGATAGCGAGGGCAAGCTCGGCGACCGTTACAGGCTGGGGGAATTCACGGCGGCTGCCGTCCGGCAGTGTGATGACTGGCATGGCAAATACCCTTTCTTCAGTGGCGACCGCTACGAGGGGCCGCGTAAACCGGGGCCTAAGTTAGGGAAGGCACGCTTGCACAAAAATAACCATTAAAAACACAGCGCCCCGGGTTTTAGCCGGGGCGCTGCAATCTGGTAGGCGCGAGTGGGATCGAACCACCGACCACACCCATGTCAAGGGTGTGCTCTACCACTGAGCTACGCGCCTGGGAAAGGCGCGCAAAATAGCATAACTCAGCCGTCGGTCACAAGAACGTGGCCGGCGATGCCGAGGTTACCTCTTTGCGAAACTGGCCTTGCTGCCAGCCGTCTCGGCAACATGCAGGCGGTTAGACATGGCCTTGGACTGCTGATCAAGGTACGTTAGCCACAGGCCAACAGCATCTTCGTATGGAACCGTACCAACCTTGCGCATGATCTGCTTGCCCTCTTCACCGGCAACAAAGGCGATAAATTTCTTTACCTCCGGATCCTTCTCCCGAAGGTTGGACACGATATACAAGGGGCGATAAAGCAAATACTGGCCGGTACGAATGTTCTCGTAGCTCGGTTCCTTGCCATCGAGTTTCAGAATCTTGGCAATACCTTTCAGTTTACGTGCACTGCTGACACCGGTAACACCAGCGCCGTTCGGGTTGGTCACCATGTCTTTTTCAAGCGTCGCGGACTCTTCGACCACGTGCTTGGCAACAAACTCCTCTTCATAGTTGTAGAACAGCAGCTCGCGCAGCGTGCGACCGACGCCGGAAATCTTGCCCGTGCGCACGTACAGTTCAATCGGTGCATCCTTGCCGCCGAGTTCCTTCCAGTTGGTGATTTGCCCCTTATACATTTTGCGCAACTGATCCAGACTGATATTGTCGACCGGGTTGTCCTTGTGGGTGATCATCACCAGCGCATCCCAGGCAACCGGCCGCAGCTCGACACGCCGCTCTTGGTCGTGTGTCATCATCGATCTGTCCTTCTCGATGACATGCCTGCAGGTCCCGCCAATCTGGACCTCCTTGCTGGAGACCTGACGGATACCCTTCGTGGCACCGCCGCCGAGCAGTTCAACTTTTACGCCGGTTTTCGCTTCATAAGCTGCAACCATCTCGTTCATGAAGGCATTCTTGGAGATGCCGCAACCAGCCCAAGTGATCTTCTTGGTTTGCGTCGGTGCCGCCATCAACGACGACATGTTTGCCAGTACGAGCAGCGCGCACACGCCTGCGGCCAGCAGGCCTCGGTCAAATAATTTCATATTCTCATCCTCATCGGTTAAGAATCACCGTCCATGGCCGATATCCTTTTGTTACGTTTGATGAAGCATAGCCTATGCCAAGGTTCATCAGTAAATAAGTAATTGATCGAATACCAATGTTTCAGCATTGGCGCGGTTTCGACAACAACTCTCTGGCGACAGACCAAGCGAGCACTACACTACTCAAAAGGGAGTACCACCAATTTGATGCTTAACTGCCCCTAATTGTCATGCACACTGTGCCTGAAGATGATCATCGCCATTTCACACGCGTGCCCTTCCCGGCCGTGGTCATACTACGTGCCGACAACTGTCAGTGGGAATGTGCGGTAATCGACATTTCCCTCAAAGGCGCGCTCCTTAGCCGACCCGTCACCTGGAATGCAATACCCGGCCATGACGTTGACTTGGATGTTGTGATTGCCGAAGGCATCCACATCCACATGCAGGGCGTAGTGGCGCACGTGGAAGCAGGTCGTGTAGGCGTTACCTGCCAACACATCGACCTCGATAGCGCCGCGCATTTGCGTCGCCTCGTTGAACTCAATCTCGGTGACGAAGCACAGTTGCACCGCGAGTTACAGGCGCTGATTTTGCCAAGCTAATCTGCGTTAGCGCTGCGCCAAGCTCTTGGCTACACCGAAGTTGCTCGACTTGATCGCTTGAATTCTGTTCCGCAGAGCAGCAGCCTGCTCAAATTCGAGATTGCGTGCGTGCGCGTACATCTGCTTCTCCAGTTTGTTGAGCATGCGCGCCAGTGCATCCGGCGAAAGCAACTCATACTCCGCCGCCTCCTCGGCCGCCAGCAACACCGCCGGTTCGCTACGTCCGGGACGCGCGTAGGCCACGCCATCAATAATATCTTTCACTTCCTTGACGATACCTACGGGTGTAATGCCGTGCGTCAGATTATAAGTAACCTGCTTTGCGCGCCGGCGTTCGGTCTCATCGATCGCCGCGCGCATGGAGTCGGTGATTCGGTCGGCATACAGAATCGCCCGACCGCTCAGGTGGCGGGCGGCACGTCCGATGGTTTGAATGAGTGAGCGCTTGGAACGCAAGAAACCTTCCTTGTCGGCATCCAGAATCGCGACCAGCGACACCTCCGGCAGATCCAGCCCCTCGCGCAACAGGTTGATGCCGACCAGCACGTCAAACAGTCCGGCACGCAGGTCGCGGAGAATTTCAACACGCTCCACGGTATCAATGTCGGAATGCAGATAGCGTACCTTTACCCCGTGCTCGGAATAGTACTCCGTCAGATCCTCGGCCATACGCTTGGTCAGCGTTGTGACCAGCACGCGCTCGTTCAGCGCGACACGTTTGCGAATCTCGGACAACAGATCGTCCACTTGCGTGGTGACCGGCCGCACTTCCACTTCCGGGTCGACCAGCCCGGTCGGGCGTACCACGAGGTCGATGGTGCCGGAAGAGTGTTCCAGCTCATACGGGCCGGGCGTCGCCGAGGTGAAAATGGCCTGCGGAATCAGCGCCTCGAATTCATTGAACATGAGCGGCCGGTTATCGAGCGCCGAGGGCAGGCGGAAGCCGTACTCGACCAGGGTTTCCTTGCGGGAACGGTCACCTTTATACATGGCGCCGAGTTGCGGCACGGTGACGTGGCTTTCGTCAATCACCAGCAGCGCGTCTTTCGGCAAGTAGTCGATCAGCGTCGGTGGCGGCGAACCGGCCGGGCGCCCGGACAGATAGCGCGAGTAATTCTCGATGCCCGGACAGTAACCGACCTCCTGCAACATCTCGATGTCGAGGCGCGTGCGGCTCTCCAAGCGCTGCGCCTCGACCAGTTTGTTGACGGTGTGCAGGTTGGCGAGGCGCTCGCGCAGCTCGTCCTTGATTGCCTCCATGGCACCGAGGATTGTTTCGCGCGCCGTCACATAGTGGGATGAAGGATAGATGGTCGCACGCGTGAGCTTGTTGACCACCTCGCCGGTCAGCGGATCGAATTCGCTTAACCCCTCGATCTCCTCCCCGAACAGGCTGATACGAATCGCGAACCGATCGGATTCGGCCGGGTAGACATCAATCACATCGCCGCGCACCCGGAACGTGGCGCGGTGCAGCTCGATGTCGTTGCGTGTGTACTGCAGCTCGGTGAGGCGCTTGAGGACCGCGCGCTGATCCATGATGCCGCCAACCCGCAAGTGCAGAATCATGCCGTGGTAGGCCTCAGGGTCGCCGAGGCCATAGATCGCCGAAACCGTCGCGACGATGATCGCGTCGTGGCGTTCGAGCAGCGCCTTGGTGGCGGACAGACGCATCTGTTCGATATGTTCGTTGATCGAGGCATCTTTCTCGATATAAGTGTCGGAGGACGGAACGTAGGCCTCCGGTTGGTAATAGTCGTAATAGGAAACGAAATATTCGACCGCGTTATGCGGAAAGAAATCGCGCATTTCGGAATAGAGTTGCGCGGCCAGCGTCTTGTTCGGTGCGAGAATCAGCGTTGGGCGCTGCAGTTGTGCAATCACGTTCGCAATGGTGAAAGTTTTGCCCGATCCCGTGACCCCGAGCAGAGTCTGGAAGGCCTCGCCGTGGCGCAGGCCGTCAACCAGCGCACGGATGGCCGCCGGCTGGTCGCCGGCAGGCTGGAACGGGCTCTCAAGTCGGAAATCGTTCATGGACTTTGGTTGGGACGCAGTTGCAGGTATATTACCGCGGCCGAAGAAGGCTAGCCTGCACAAAATTTGCCATAGCCAGGGAAAGCAAGCCTGCACAGAACTATCCATAATTCTAGACAGCATCCGGGAACAAACGTTGAACACAATCCGCCTTGCCGCCCGCGTCGGCCGCATCAAACCCTCCCCCACCCTCGCCGTCGAGGCCCGCGCCAAGGAACTCAAGGCGCAGGGCAAGGACGTCATTTCGCTCGGCGCCGGCGAGCCTGATTTTGATACGCCGGAACATATTAAAGAAGCGGCGATTCGCGCAATTCGCGATGGGTTCACAAAATATACCGCCGTGGACGGCACCCCGTCGCTCAAGCAGGCGGTGATCGATAAATTCAAGCGCGACAACGGGCTCGACTACACGCTCGACCAGATTCTGGTATCGGTCGGTGGCAAACAGAGTTTCTTTAATCTCGCCCAGGCGCTGCTCGAAAAGGGTGACGAGGTGGTGATCCCGGCGCCTTACTGGGTGTCCTATCCGGACATGGTGCTGCTCGCCGATGGCACACCGGTGATCATTTCGACCGGCATCCAGCAAGGCTACAAAATCACACCCGAGCAACTCGATGCCGTAATCGGCTTCCAGACCAAGCTCGTGGTCATCAACAGTCCCTCCAACCCGACCGGCGCGGTGTATACGCGCAAGGAACTGGAGGCACTGGGCGAGGTGCTGCGCAAATATCCGGATGTGCTGATTGCCACCGATGACATGTACGAGCACATCCTCTGGACCGACGAGCCGTTCTGCAACATCGTCAACGCCTGCCCAGACCTGAAGGACCGCACCATTGTGCTGAACGGCGTGTCGAAGGCCTATGCCATGACCGGCTGGCGCATTGGTTACTGTGCCGGCCCCAAAGCGCTGATCGCCGCCATGAAGAAGGTGCAGTCACAGAGCACATCGAATCCGGCATCCATTGCCCAAGTTGCCGCCGAGGCGGCACTCAACGGCGACCAGGCCTGCATGACCCCGATGGTGCGCGCCTTCCGGGAGCGCCACGACCACGTCGTCGCACGCCTCAACCAGTTGCGCGGCGTGCGCTGCCTGCCATCCAGCGGCACGTTCTATGCCTTTGCCCAGTTCAAGGACGCCATTGCCAATTTCGAGGGCATCACGAACGATGTGGACATGGCCGAACTGATATTGAATGAAGCAGGGGTCGCCCTCGTGCCCGGTTCGGCATTTGGCGCCGAGGGCTATATGCGCCTGTCATTCGCTACGAGTCCGGCAAACCTGGGCCAAGCGCTTGACCGGCTTGAGAAGCTCCTCGGTCGCGCCGACGGCTAATTTTGGCTGGTATTTCGGCGTCTCTGGTGCCGAGCACGACACCCTCTTGCCTTCTTGCAACACAGCGGCATAATACTCACACGAAGGCCAAAGCAGAGAATTGCTCTGCCCACGCCTTCAACCTGATGGATCAGGGACACCAGCCCCAAGATTTTACGGTAGCTGGGATTTTCAAAGGAGTGAGCCAACGTGAAGGACTCACGTCAGCGGTCTGTTTTTCGTATCAAATCCCGCCTGTCGCGGCGTGAACGCGCCTTCAGCCTGTACGACGCACTCGTAACCCTGACCGTCGTCAGCACGGTTACCGCCACTGCGGTTCCGTCTTTACAGCATCTCACCTCCAGCCAACGCATGTCGGGTGCGGTCAACTCTCTGATCGCTGCCTTGCACCTGACGCGCAGTGAGGCCATCAAACGTAGCGAACGGGCAACACTATGCCCGAGCACCAACGGCCGCGAGTGCCGCGATGGAGGCTCGAGTGGCACAGTCTGGGATGAGGGCTATCTGCTCTATATCGATCACAACGGCAACCATGCGTTTGATGCCGACGATATGACAGTCCGGTACTTCAATGCCTTCGAGGGCCTACACATTCGCTCCTCAGCACATCGCGACCACGTCACCTACCAGTCAAATGGCATGGCTTCAGGCTCCAACCTCACCATTACATTCTGCGATAAACTTGGAAGAAGCGCTCCGCGAGCAGTAATTGTGTCCAACAGCGGTCGGCCACGCACATCCACCCTGGACGCCAACGGTGGTGCCCTCACCTGTCCCACGGCATCCTGAAGCACTCCAGCATTACTACCCGCCTTGACCCCCCGGGGAGCGGCCAGTACCATACGCGCCTCCCGCATTTAGGGAAGGCATTCACAAAAGTAGTCATTACATTCCCCGGTAGCTCAGTCGGTAGAGCAAGTGACTGTTAATCACTGGGTCGGCGGTTCGAGTCCGTCCCGGGGAGCCAGATTCGCTTTCTGCCCGCGGTCAACAAAACCGCGGGCAGCAGGTCGGATGACAGTACGCGCCTGTCCCCGTTTCCTTGTTTATCTCCCGTCCAGCACGTTAACGTGCACCGCCTGAAGAAGCGGATTTATCGGCCCCAGCACGACCAACCACGGAGCGCGCTCATGATCGGAAAAAAGAATATCGTTTTTGGATTTTTTTACCTGGCGCTCACGGCTTCGCTGGGCCCATACATGATCGTGAAACTGTACCCGGAAATTGCGGCGAGCGAGGACGTCAAACAGGAAAGGCTTGGCGCTTTGCAACAGGCCCAGGCGAGTAATTACGAGATCGACCTGACCAAGA
>Ga0315281_10000709_pt1 | contig 47407 bp, 50 predicted proteins | sample YL17G07_0_MG_FD_204540 | JGI IMG/M metagenome (GOLD analysis project Ga0315281, IMG submission 204540) | Sediment microbial communities from Yellowstone Lake, YNP, Wyoming, USA - YL17G07_0 | ecosystem: Environmental > Aquatic > Freshwater > Lake > Sediment | place: USA: Wyoming | collected...
CCACCCGCGCGATCTCGCAGGTGTCGCAGATGTAGTGATCGCACTTCGGGCAGTAGCCGCGCGGGCGCACGCGATCCTGATTGAGCAACACCCCGCGCTGGCAATGCGTGCACATCTGGATGTCAGCCTCGAAGTTCTTCCCCTCGCCGACCGCCACCATGCCAGGGACATGCGCGACATCTTCAGGGCGCAAGCCGGGGCTCGCCCGATGGTCGATTTGGAGGTAGCCGCTGCCGTGGGCCAAGGAGTGCTTCATGATCAGACCCAGTCGATGTCGTCGCCGCCCAAGGTGAGGGCTTCGGCAGCCCCCATCACTCGCGAGGCGTCCTGCGCGACAAGACGCAACACCGGATTGGCATTCCAGCCGACCTCTACTGGCGGGGGCGGCGCAGGCAACACGCGCGCCTCGCGATCGACGTCGCCACCAGGGAAGGCCGCCGAGTAACTGACACGTTGTACCGCACCACTCCCACAGGCCGGGCAGTGATCGGACCCCTGCCGCGCGAAGACCCATTCTCGCTGGCACTCCAGGCAGTACCACCGCTGTTGCATGCTCATAGGCGCATCGCTCCAAGCGTGGTGATGAAGGGCAGGACGGCAGCCGCGGCTGCCGGGTCCGCGTGTTGCAACGCCCCCACATCGAGATACCCCGTGCCCCCATAGGGCAAGACGCCCGGATACCCCGCTGCGCGACAGAGTGCCCCACCGCCTGCGGTGTTGTTCAGGCTGAAGTCATTCCCGGCTGCGTTGGTGAAGGCGGAGGCTGTGAGCGTGATGAAGCCCAGGTTCGAGGCATGATCAGCACTTGTCGATGTTACCGTGCCACTCGTGTTGTTGTACGCGGCACAATTGATCATGATCGGACCGAGACTGTTAGTGAGATCCCACCCCCATGCGGCGTTGCTCTCCGCAAGACAGTTCGTCATAATATTCGTGTGTGATGACGTTCGTGAGGTAAAGCCGTTCCGACCATTGTTATAGGTCGCACAATTCACCGTGGCGCAGTAGGCCGTGTCCATCCTGAACCCGTCTGAGGTGGCTCCAGAATTGTTCACCGACAGACTAAAGAAACTCGTTGACCCCCCGATTCCACTCACGGTATTGCTATAGGCGATACTCGCGTAGGCGTTGCCATTAGCCAGGGAGAACGCCGAATGCGTCGTCGCACATCCGGTCGCCGTGCATCGAATAGCCGAGCCCTGCCCAAATGCGGTGTTGGTGAAGTTCTGCCCGTGACACCAGACGGAGTTGGTCACGTTCCCGTTGATACCACGCGAGGAGGTGCGGTTATTCCCGTCGACGATCAGCGAGCGGCTGACGGAGCCGGTGCCTGTCGCATTGATCAGCGTAAAGGTGGTAATGACCCCGTCAGCGATGAGTGTCGGACGCGTCCCGGAGGCTCCAATCGGGAGCAGATCGCCTCGCACCGTCGCGTATCCTTCAATGACTAATTCAGTGAGGGCGGAACTGAAGCAGCCCGCTGCAACGTTGGTCGAGGCGCTCGTGCTGGTATAGGTCGCCGACCACACGAAGCATTGATTGTTCGCGACGACATGGGCCCCGGCCTTCCCAAGGCTGGCGAGACACCCGCCCTGCCCACCAACCCCTGCCGATCCGACACCCGTCGTGATATTCGCTGGCCCGCGCACCGTCGCAACTCCTGAGGCAACGGACGTAATGATGTAGCGGCCAGCCGTGAAGTTCGTGCCGCTCGTGACGACGAGGCAGTTGCCGACTTGTTCTTTCGCGAAGGGCTTCGCGGCACTGGAGACCGTCAGGCCGGCGCCCGCGCTTGCCAGATCGGTGTAGGCGAACTTGGCCGTCGTCTGTTGTGAGTAGTCGATGCTCCAGGTCGCCGTGGTAGGAGACGTGACCGTCGCACACCCCACCACCGTCGAGGGAATCACCGGCGAGGTTTCTTTGCCCGTGGAGCCGACCGCTGATCCAATCGTGCCGTTCAGCGTGGCCGCGTTCGCTGCAACCGAACTGATCTTGTACCACCCGGGGGTCCAGTTCGTCCCGCTCGCGATGTAGACCCAGGCCCCAACATCGCCCGCCACGAAGTTATAGGACGCGGAGGTGAACACCGGCGCCGAGGTATTCGCCGAGGTCGCGGCCCCGTCCGTGAACATCCCGGCCGTATTCCCAAACCCGTCGAACGCGCCGCCATTGTTCGTATCGTCGCCACCGCTTTCGACTTCAAAGATCGTCGTGCCCGTGAATACCGCTGCGAGCGAGATCCCCGAGATCGACGGATGCGTCACCGCCGCCACCTGCGCCGCGAAGACCAGCACGAGCAGCGCCACCTGCGCGCCCACGAGCAGCGCCACCGAGACCGGCGTCGGCCCGCGTACTTCGAAGCCGAGCCGCTGCCGCCACCGATCCACCCGCAGCCACCCGAGACACGCCCGGCAGCACTTAATCACCGACGTCGGCATCGACAGCACCGCCCGCGTGTGATGGGCCGCGAATCGATGGACCTGCGAAGACCGAATCGTGATGTCCTCCGCCAGGATCCGCACCGCCAGCGTGTAGGCCCGCACCACCCACGGCGAGATCGTCCGGCGTGTCTGCGCCCGCTGCTCCACCCAGCCCATGAACCACACGCTCAGGGCATCGGTGGGACGCGGCATCCGCCGCTGAATGTGGGCAGGAATCATCTAGATCCGCTCAGGATTCACCGCAATCTTCAACGTCATATTCCGGTTCGCGTTCGACGCCTGCTCCATGTAGGTCAGAAACGTGCTGACCATAGAGATAAACGCATTGATGTCGGAGTTCAGCAGCACGTTGCGCCCGTCCACCTCCGACCCATCCACGATCACGTTCGCGTCATTGGGAAACAGCGCCGTCCACCCATTCGCCTGGGCATCGGCTTGCAGCGCCTTGCAGAGGTTGTAGAGCTGGCCGAAGCGGTCCGCGAGGGGCCGCATCTTCTCGTTGCTGATCTTGATCGCTTGCGGATTCGTGTTCGGCATTCGACTAACTCCTTACCGTCGTTCCTCTCCGCTCACGGACAGGTCGGCACTTCCGCGCATGTTAACAGATGTGCTTTCTCGCCGCCGACAGCTAGCGCGGTGGCAAACTCTGCCTGTGACGGATCTACCCCCACCAGCACCCGACCTGCGCCGAAGTACGTCCACACGCCATACCCGAGTGTCACGGCGGGGTTGGTCGGCAAGACTGAAATATACACCGATCCAATCGGTAATGGTTGTCCGCCGCCGCTGACGTCTTGAATGCTGAACGGCGACTGGTCCTGTCGGCGCATGGCGGTCTGCGTCCGGGTGACCTTGGTCGCCTTCTGGCGGGCCGCGGTGAGGAACGTTCCCAGTCCCATCAGCGGGCCTTTGGCGCACCCGTGAGGAGCACCAGCGGGTTCTTAGTGCGCCCTTCGGCGAGCTCATGATACCCGGACACGATCCGGTCAGCGGCGACGGCGGGGAACCCGATGGCGCGTTCACCGAACCCGACGACCGCCTTGACGAGCGCGTCGTCGACGACCCCCTGCTCGACCTGTTGCCCAGCTCGGTAGAACTGCACCATGAGCGACATGAACGCCGGGCCTTCGTACCCCCTGTTGCCCTGGGTCAATGCGGCCGTCGCTTCCCGGACCAGGACGATGCCGTTGAGGGCGCCGCTGAGCGTTTCCTTCGCCACCAGTCCCAGCCACCGCTCCGTCCACTGCGCCCAGCCTTCATCATCGTCAGGCGGAGGAATGCGCCCCATGAGATTTCCGAGGGCCAGCGTCCAGATCGCCGGCCCGATGTTGATCAGAAGCAACGACCCCATGAGTTTCACCACGTCCGATGGGATCGCGAAGTCCGTCCGACCCACGGCCCGCATGTTCTGGTTCAGGAGCATGTTCCCGTAACTGTAGAACATCAGCCACGCCCGGACGAGTGGGCGCCCGCGCTGTACGCCGGCCATGTCTTTGATCTGGTCGCCGCCCTGCGAATCGAGCACGGCCTGATCCGCGAGCGCCACCGCCCTGGCGTCGTCTGTGGGGTCAAGCGCCAGGTACTTCTCGTAGGCGCCGAGCCACGTCGGGATGTCCGCGACCTGCTGGGCAAGGCCGATGTGCCAGGTGAGGCCGTCGATCAACGTCTGCTGCGTGACCTTGTCCGTCGTCACCGTGCGGAGCAGTGTATCGAACCACCCGCCTGGCACGCGGAACGCATTTTTCAGTTCGTGGAGTTCCGGGGTCAACCCGCCCTTGATCCGATGTCGCATGAGCGCCGACTTCGACGCGACGAACGCGCGGCCGTGATCCATCGTGAGCGGGGACGCGAGCCACGAGCGCAACCCGCGCAGCACCGGCACGACACCGGCTTCCTCCATCCCGTTCATCAGGCCCGAGGGCTGTTGAACCATCGTCCAGATGTTCAGCCCGAGGGATGCTGTTTGCACTCGGCCCTTCAGCCACTGTGCGACGTCGTCGAGCATGTGCTCCCCACCGGGCAGGGAGCCCGCGGCCAGATCCGTCAGCATCGTGTTTAGTTGCTGATAGACCTGATCGCCCTTCGCGGTGTAGACCGCGTCCTTGAACGCGCCCGATTGCACGATCCGTGACACGTCCATGAGCATCTGCCGATGCGTCAGGTAGTGAATCACTTCATCGACGTGGCGGAACATGACGCCCATGTCGAGCCGCAACGGGAGTTCAACGTGGGCACGACGCGCCTCGGTGAACCCGTCCTTCGTCTGCTGCCGGCCGTAGGCCGACCCCAGGGACGCTTTCGCGAGGTCGAGGGCTTCCTTCTTGACCTTGGCGTCCTTGCGCGAGTCGTACTTGAGCGGGTAATACGCCCCTTGCACTGGGCCGAACTTGGTCTGGATGGTGACGCCGGTGACCATTTTCGGACGCACGCCGCTGACTTGATGTTCCAAGGCGGCGATCTCCGGGCCGTACTGCCCAATGAAGGCCCAGACGTCCTTGACGTACTCCCAATCCTGCTGGGTCAGCGTGTCGAGCACCGCTTCGGCATCGGCCTGGGTCAACCGCAGGATCTTGTCTGAGCGCACACGATCCTGGCCCGTGGCCGTGCCGAAGTTCAACGCAATCGCCAGTCGGCCTTCGAGCGACAGCGGCAACGCGCGCCCACTCGGGAGCTGCACCGTCACCGTGTGATTCAGGTCGGTCAGCCGTCCCCCAGGAAACCGCTTCGTGACGACCGCCCAGAGGGCTTTGCCGGCGGCGACGTTGCGCTCCTGCTTCGCATCCGACGCCGCATTGATCGGCCGCTCGATGGCCTCCCAGACCGGCCCGCCGACCACGCCACCGTCGAGCGCCCGGACGAGCGTGGACAAGCGCGAGTGCGCCGCGACCTTCCCCTCGAAACTGCGAATCGCCAAGTCTGCCGTCGTGCGAATCTCGACCTGTTCAGGCCGCGCCGTGGTGTTCGCCGCGATGGAGTCGGCCAGGGACTGCGCGAGTTCCCGAGCCGCGATCCGGTCCGTCTCGGCCTTCGACGACATCGTCCAGAGCGACGTCACGGCTTCGTGGAAGTCCGCGAACTGCGCCCCGGTCATCGTGGCGAGCGTCGGGGCCTTCGCCAGGAGGTCGTCGATGATGGGCTTCAGGAGCTTCGCGGTTTCCGGGTCGTACTTGTCGACCAGCGCGAGGGCTTCCGTTGCCGTCGTCAGCCGCGTCCGGGTCGGCCAGAAGTACCGAGCCGCCAGGAACCGCGCCGCGTTCACGAGGTCCATGTCGTGCGTCTTGGCGAGCACCTTGTCCGCCTTGAACATCTTGTCGTACGCGGTACGGGCTGCGTCGACGCTGTCCCGCAACGCCTGCGCCTCGGTGAACAGTGCGAGGTTCGCCAGTTGCGACTGCTTCTCCGAGACCGCTGTGTCGAACTCGTTCTTCGCCGCCGCTTCCACCGCACGCCCAGCGGCTCTGGTCGCCACGGCCAGATACCGCGCCGGGCTGACGAGCTTCAACGGCATCGCCAAGATCGTGTTGTGCGCCCACGCCGCCAGAGTCGCCGGGTCGTAGATGACCGCCCGCAGACGTTCAACGGCGGCGTTCGCGCGGGCCGTGTCGCCCGCCTTCGCCGCCTTCACCGATGGTGCCGCGTCCGCCTGGAGCTTCCGCAGCATCCCGAGTTCGGCCCGGATGACGTCCTGTTGCTTCGTGCTGATGACCGCCTTCGTCGCTTCTTCCGCGATGGTTGTCGGGTCAGTTCCGATCTCCCCGTGACGCGCCCGGAGCATCTGCTCAGTCCGATCCGCGATCGCCTCGTCGATATGGGGCGCCGCAACGATGGCGTCCACGAGCGCCTTCCCGTCCTCGAACCCGAACAGGGAGGCCACCAGATCGGCCGGCACGCCACCGTCACGGGCGTAGACGTACGGCTTCGGGAGCCGTTTCAGGATGTCCGCGCCGAACTGCGCCACCAGATCGGCCTTGGAGAGCTTTAGGGGCACCGTAGGGGCACCCTCGGTCAGGGGTGACCCGTCAGCCTTCAGGCCCGTCCGAATGGCTGCTAGGGCCGCGTAGACGGGTTCCTGCCCCACCTGGGCCGTCGCCTCAGCCGCCACCCGTTCCCGTTCCGCCCGCCAGAAGGCATCGTCTTCGCTAAGGATGTCCTTCATCAAGAGGGTTTGCAGGGTCGACCTGGCCTCGTCTCCAGCGGCCCGAATCTTGTCCTGGTAGCCCGCAAACTCCTCGGGATGCACCGTGGCCATCGCCGCCGTGAACAACGGTTCGAGCTTGACCTCCTGCTGCGCGGCCTTGATCGCGTCGTCGGTCGCGAGCATCCGGTCGAAGACCGCCTTGACCTGGGGCGAGAGCGTGACTTGGAACCCGGCGTCACGGGACAGGCCGGCGAGGTTGCGGTAGAGGGCCGTCAACCACCGAGCGGCTCGGGCGAACACGGCACGGAGGGCCGCACTCGGGGCCTCGCCCTTCATCACATACGCCTCGAAGCCACGCGCGATGCCTTCCTGGGGCTTCTCGCTGACCTGGATGTCGGGATGGTCGGCTCCGGGATACTCAGCCCGCAGCGTGGCGGCGTCATCGATCAACTGCTGCTGCTCCGGCGTGCGGGCGGTGGGCTCAATCGCGGACAGCGTATCGGCCAGCGAGAACAGCATCTTCGAGAACAGATGCGCCGGTTCGTGGAACATCGTCGAGCGGTTGACGCCGGAGAAGATCCGAATGATCGGCACGGTGCCGTGGGGGAACTGGATACTCCCACGAGCCCCTTGGAACAATGGCTGGCCCTGCTGCACCGCCTGCGCGAGGTCTGGTGTAATGAGAATGGCTGGCTGGGCGAGTCCTGCCGCATCGGTCGCATCGAGTTCATCCTGGAGGCGTCCAATGTCGGCGATTGCAGGGCCGGCTCCCAGCGTGACGTCCTTCACCACCACCTGATTCGCCGCGAGATAGTCCAAGACTTCCTGCTTCGTGTAGGTCGTCCCGTTCGCCAAGTCCTCCACGCGCGTCAGATCGAACTCCCCGGCAGATACCCCGGCGTTCTTCAGTTGCGCTTTCCACTGGGCACCCGTGGCCTTGCCCTGCTTCGAGGACTCGATGGCCTTGGTCAGGCGGGAGAAGAAGACGGGGGCGGACGCGGGCTGCTGGTAGAGGATGTTCGGGTTCGACGGGTCGTAGGTGCCGACGTTGCCCGTGGCGGATTTGACGCCAGCCGGATCGAAGACCACGATCTCGCGTGAGGCGTTCTTCGCGCCCACGGTGGCCGCGTCGTACTCGAGCACCACGCCGTCGTAGCCCTGCGCCTTCAGCGTCTCAGTCCATGCGTCAGATGCCGCTCGTCCAGCCGCCGCGCCTTCGTTGTGCGAGATCAATTGAAGCCGCTGCTTGTCGGCAAGCGTGGCGTGGTACGGATTCGTCAGCCGCGCGTAGAGTGGCAGCACCTGCTCGTTCGCACGTCCGGGCTTGAGCATCGCGTAACTCGACGCCAGATTCGGATCCGTCGTCAGGTAGACACCCGTGCCGAGCCAGCCTGTGTCCTTCCGGTTCGGGTGGTCCAGGTCGAACGATTCCACGTTGTCAGCCGTGCCGTGGTACACAACCTGCGGCGCGCCGTTCGTGGTGGCGATCTGGCTCTCGCCGAACCACGCCTTGAACGCGGGCATGTCTACATGCGCCGCCTGTTCGAGTGCTCCAGGCACGGGCGCATTCCCAGCCACGATCTGCGGGAGCCACTGGCGCAGCAAGGCGTCCAGGGGCACGCCAGCGCGCTGCGCGAGCACGGGGAAGGCTTCGGCCAGCACCGTCGCCTGCGTACGCGCCGTGGCCTCGCTGACGCGCCCGGTGGCCACAAGCTGCGCCGCGATGTTCGTGCGAATCGCCTCCTGGGGGGTCGGCTGCACGGGTTCCGTGGCCGCCGCCTGCTGCGTCTCCAGGTCGGCCTTCGTCTCCACCGCGTTCTGCTGATACGGCCCGAAGCGGACATGCGACTCGAAGAACGCCTCGTGGCCGGACCCTGGGACGTGCGACAGGTAGTTCCCGACCGGGATGACGATCTCCGCGTTGGGGTCGCCGCTGGCACTGGCGCGTTGGAAGGCTTCCGGGTCGCCGGTCAAAGCGGTGATGGCCGCTTCGGGGTTGACGCCCTTCTTTTGGAAATACTCGATGGTCGCCGCGAGGGGAACCGAGGGCTCGATCCCGACGTGGTCGGCGACGGACTGCGCGAAGTTGGAGAAGTCCGGCTGGGACCGCTCCTTGAGCTTCGAGGCGTCTGCCGCCGCGTGCAGGGCTGTCGCGGCGCGTTGTGATTCGGAGGTGCCGACTACGCGGTTGACGACATGTGCGAACCCACCGGATGCCACCACGATGCCGAGCGTTTGGATGATTGTCTGCGCTTCGGCCTCTGGCAACGCCGACAGGTACTCGCTGAGCGGTCGGTCTGGGTGGTACGTCAGGAAGTCGTTCAGGTTCTCGGTGGCTGTCGCGGCGATTTCGTTCGGGAGTTCCGTCTTGAACTGGTGCTTCAGGACGGTCCAGAACGCCGCCTTGTCAGCGAGGTCTTGAAACAGCGCGTGGACCGGCATGATCTCGGTGCCGGTTTCGAGTAGGCCCTGGATGTCGCTATGCACCATCGCGCGCAAGGGGCTCAGGCCCGCGTCGATGCCCTGACCGAACGCTTGCCCGGCGGTCGTGACACCCATCGCGGTCAAGGCCGGCAGGGGCGAGCCGGTGAACATCCCGAAGATCATCCCTGGGGCCATCTGCCCAAGCGAGGCCGGGATGCCCAACGCCGTGTCACCGAGCCACCCGAACCCCGTTTGCTGGCCTTCGATCTCTGACGCCGCACGTTCGAAGAACTGCCGCGAGGCTTTGAACTCGTCGCGCCAGTCCGTGCCGATGTGCGGGGCCTTGATCTGCGGGTAGTAGGTGGAGATATTCACCGTGTGCGCGATGTTCTCGCCCATCCCAGCGAGGCCCGCCGCGAACCGGGCCGTCATGCCAGAGGCCAGCGACCGCACGGCCGCGCCGGTGTACCGCAGCGTCTTCTCAACCGCGCCCAGGTTCTCGTAATCGTCATGCGCCAACGCCGCATTGTCCGGTTGACTCGCCCAGTCCGCCAGCGTGGGGGAGTCGCGTCGGATGGCCGCGAAGTCCACCAGCGGCGCCGCGCCACGGATACCCAGGTTCTTGAGGTGCTGTTCGGCCAGCGTGACCGGGAGGTCGTTGGCTCGGCCAAACGCCGCCGCCTTCGCCCGCAGGTCCGGGTTGACCGTGCGCGCGGCCTGCTGGATGACGTTGAACCGGGCCTCGTCTTCGATGTCGAGTTGATCGCGAATCCCGGCGTACTTGTTCGGTGACGGCTCAGACCCCAGCGGCACAGGGGTCGGCACGGCCGCGCCCAATGGCGCTTGAGCCGGGAACAATTCGTCCGCGAGGCCGGAGTACTTGCTCTGTGGCACGCTAGCGCCTCGGCTCCTGCTGTTCACCGTCCTGTGCGTAGACTGACTTCCCAGCGGCCAGACGCTGCTTTGCAAACGCGACGGCCTTTGCAATTACGGCGCGCGGTGGTTGTTCGCTATTCGCTGCGGCCTTCAGCGTGGCCGTCACCTCGGCTGGGGTTAGCGTCGGCACCAGTGTCGGGATGTCCATTTCCTTTCCGTTGACGTCTGACGTGCCTATGGAATACTCGCTTGCTACCTGTCCCGGCTTCCCAGGCACAGGTAGTGGCCCGAGGAACCCGAGTCCTTTCTTTGACCCGTCAGGTCTGAGATCCCACTGGCTACGGTCCACTGGCCGCGCGCCCACCTCTTTCGTGCGCTGCCACATCCGCCAGACTGAATCGGCCGTGACAGCCGTGCCATTCGGTCGGGCCGGGGTGCCACGCCGCAATTCGGCCACGATGGCCTGGTAGTCGGCGTCGGGAATCTCCGCGTTCCGCGCGGCCTTGCTCTGCATCTCCGGCCCGCTGAAGAGCCCCGCCTTGCCCACGGCCTGCTGCGTCATCAGGTCCGTCGCGATGGCCTTGATCTGCTCATTCGACGCTGTCTCCACTCCAAGCGCCGTCACCTGCCGGTCGACTTCGTAGCGGAACTGCGCCACCTTCGCAAACCCGGCCTTGTCCTTCACGGGGTCCGGCGTCGGGTCGAGTCCGGCCGCGCCAATGACGCCGTTGACGATCTGTTCGTTCGTCTGGATGCCATCGGTGAGCGCAGCGACCTTCTTCTCGGCGCCGGGCTTCTTCATGTTCGTCTGGATGTCGACCAACGACTCGAACTGCGTCTTCCCGAGCTTGTGGAGCGAATCCGTCAGGTTCAGCGCCTTGAACGCCTCGACCACTTTCGGGTCGTTACTCACCGCCATCGACCGGAGGCGGTAGTACTCCACGGGGTCGTTCTGGTCGCCCGTGTGCGTGGTGAGACGATCCACGTAGACGCGGAACCCTTCGCGCTGCGACGGCGACAGGTCCGCCCACATGCTCGTCGGGATACGTCGCACGTCTGGCGTCTTATCGAGGATGTCCGCGATGGTCTTCAGGGTCGCATCCTCTTTGTCTGCCGCCTGTTGTTTCCGCAGACCGAACTCGTGTTCGCCACGGGCCAGTACTTCATCCCGCACTTGTCGGTCGTCGATCTTTTTCGCCTCGTCTCGGAACGACTCCAGGTCGGTCGCCTTCGCGAGAATACGCTCCGTCTCGTCCTGCGCCTGCCCGCGCACCGACGCGCTTTCCAGCAACGTCGTCATGGCGTGCGCGGCGTCGGGGTCGAGCGTCTTGTCCTTGGTCGCAATCGCCAGATACGCGCGAGCCTCTGCGAGGTCGTTCGCGTCGACTCGTGCCCGAATGACATCGGGAAGCACCTTTGACGTGAACTTCAACACGGTGGCATCAGCCACGGTATCGGGCACTCCGTCCTGCTTGGCGCGATCACGAATCTCGGCCACGGCCCGGTTGACGTGTCCGTACGTCGTGTCCCGGTCGGCGCTGTTGAGAATGGCGAGTTGCGCGGCCTGCTCGATGGTGGCGACGTGGAGTTGATCGGTGTAGACCTTCCGCTGGGTCGTCACATGCCGCTGAATCGACAGGGCATTCCCGTACCCGAGTTCGTTCGACAGCTCCGTGACGACGGCGCGCTGGTCGTCGTTGGCCGCGCCGGCCATGATCGCGTCGGTCGCGTCCTTCCAGGTCTTGTTGAACTCTTCAGGCGCGGTGAAGGCTTTCTCGCCCTCGCGCGCGAGGTAGTCGCCGTTGACCGCCGCCAGCGTGACGTCGTTGAACTGCTTGCGGAACTTCAGCGTGGCGGCTTGGTTCGCCTTCCGCACGGCTTCAGCCTGCACACGGGCCGTTTGCGCTTGGACTTGCTCCGCTGCGCCCAGGGCGGCCCTCGCGCCAGCAGCGCCGAACTCCCCAATGGCCTGCGCCTTCGCGGCCCGTGCCTGCTCGACGCCCGCCCCTTCAGCCAGGGGCGTGCTCGCCGCCGTCAGGCGTACGCCAGGAAGCGCCGCCGTCTGCACCCGCTGCTGGTTCTTGATGACGGTGGGCATGCTATGGCGTCTTCGGCGCCTTGGTCTTCGCCCGCGTGGACTGATACTTCAACGCTGCGAGATTGTACGCGCCCGTGAGCGCCGTCCCGCCAGCCTGCCACCGACTCGCGCTCTGCGCCTGTTTGCCGGCCAGGAGTTGCATCCCGCCCTCTTTGCGCTGGATGTCGGCCTGCTTGCTGTAGTTGTAGGCTTCCACCTTGTAGCCCCAGGCTTCACGCGCCGCGTTGTTCGCGATGGTGTGCGCGTCGAGTTCCCCGAGAAAGACCGCGTCTCCCTGCACGTCCAAGGCGGACCCCATGCTCACGTCGATGTTGCCCGCCGCTTGCCCGGCGCGCTGCGAGCCGATGACCTGCTTGGTCTGCTGGCGCGAGAGGGACTGGTCGAGTCCACCTCTGGCCACAGCATCGGCCGCTTGGAGTTCCGCTACGCCCGCGTTGTAGTCGGAGAGTTGAGCCGAGGATTCAGACGCCCGCGCGCCGGCTTCGCTGGCGCGCTTCGCCGCGTTCCCGGCCTTGATCTGGCCGATGACGCCAGCGGTGGTCCCGATGGCCCCGATGACCGCAAGGGCTACGAGCGGCACAGGCGCCTCGCAGGGAACACGTAGGTGTCCGGCAACCGCGCCCCGCCCAGCTTCGCGATCAGACTCCGCACCTCATCATCCACCGCTGCCGTGAGCACGACTGGTGCCCCCCACGAGTGCGCCACGTCGCGCATCGCCCGCAAGAGTCGCCCGGCCACGGACCCGCGCTTCTGGTGGGCTGGGGCAATCCACACGCCCTCGGCATGGACATACCGGATCATCGCCCACGTCCCCACGATGACCCCGTCGCGGTCTTCCACGACGATCATGCGCGTGTCGGCCGGCAACGTGGCGCAGACCGCCGCAATCGGCGTGTCGGCCAGCCGGTGCCAGTCCGCGCGGGGGAGTTCTCGGGCGGTCATGGGGCTATTTGAAGATGCCCGTAATGGTGTAGGTCGCCCCCACCGGTGAGCCGGCCGGTCCGGTGAGCTTCTCGCGCACGCGAATCCGGTCGCCAAACGGCCCCTGTCGCGCGGTCGCCACGGCCATCGTTTCATTCGCCACTGCCGACCCCTGGGTGATGTTGGTCGAGGTCGCTGTCGCAATCGTGGACGGGATGATGTCCCCCGCGATAAAGAACCGCTGTGTCACCGCCGCCGCCCCGAGCACGAACGTGTTGGACGACACCAGGTCGTCCCAGGTCGTCCCGCCATCCGCAGAATCCTGAAGCCAAATCTGTAACGTCCCGGTGGCGGTCCCGCCGGCCGTGATATTGATGAGGATGTCCGCCGTGGACTGCACGCCCGGCGGGAGAACCACCGTGTTTCGCGTCAGGGTCGTGGCGGCGATGCCTGACACCTGAGACGGTTGGATCGTGATGACGTTGCCCTGGGCGTGGACCAGGGCCGCGAACAGGAGCGTGAACAACAGGGTGAGTCGCAGAGTCCGCATCGGTCTATCCTCCGAGTTCGAGTGAGGGAATCACTCCCAGGATGGTCAAGGGTAACGGATCCGTCTGTCGAATCAGCACCCGCCCGTAGTCGTTGAACGCTGACGTCATGTTCAAGGTCACCTGTCCGGTGTGCGCGTCCTCGGTCGGCTCGAACGTCTCGACGCGCATCTGGCGAAGATGCTGTTCATCCGGGCCGGCCAGGAACGACCGGCTCGACGCTTCGAGCAGCACGGCCAGACTTCCGACCCGTTTCCGTTTGTCCCGAATCGCCGTGCCTTGTGTGTCGAGGTCCAGGAGTTCGATCTCGGGATACCGAATCGGGAGCCCGATGTGGACGTTGGTCGCCGCGGTAGGGATGGTGATGCGTCCACCGGCCACGGTGTAAAACGCTGCGCTGGCGCTGGCCGAGTCGCCGTTGAACACGACGGACCCGTCAGCCACCACCGCCACGACCTGCCCGTTCAGATGATCGAGCCCCGTGAACACGGTCGCCGCCGCGCCGCTGTAGCTCAGGCCGGCATCGACGAAGAACACGTCGGTGTCCCACGTCACAATCTGCCGGCTTTCGAGCTTCTCGATGTAGCGCACCGTGGCCCCGCCGATGGTCCGCTTCATCAGCACGTACGGCACGTCTTCGGTGCCTTCAGGGACGACGCAGACGTCCTCGAATGACCCGTTGGTCGAGTCGTGCCGGTGCCAGCCCCAGACGTCTTGTTCCGGGATGTAGGTCAGGCCCAGGAGCGTCCCGTCGCTCCGCACGCACCAGAGCACGGTGAGCGGGGTCTGCTGGTAGTCGTACCGAAAGAACGTGTACCCATCGAACAGGTGCGAGCTGAACAGCGTCAGGTCTGTCCCGGCGAGCCCTTCGATCTGCGCCTGAAACTTCGCCTCCCGGAACACCGACCCGCGAATCTGGAGGTAGATGACCGACGCCCCAATGACCGAGGGCCGCTTGTCGGTGGCCCCCACATAGAGTTGCTGGTTCGCGGAGAGCCCCTGAGGGACAAGCGGCGTCTCCGGCTGCCCGACCGTCCACTCCCCATTCGATCCGAGCACCACGAGGCTCTTGAGGCCCAGGAGCCACCGGACGACCTGTTGGCGGTTCCCGACGATCCGAAACGTCAGCGCGTCATCATCCTGGAGCGGGGAACTGATCCCGAAGTTGGAATGAAATCCCACCCGTGACGCCCAGATAGTGTCCGGCTCGTTGGCGCTCGAGGCGAACAGCCGGCGTTGCTGGTAGTACGCGGCGACCCCTGGGTAGTTGTTCGCGGAGTTGAACAGCACCCGTGGAATGACCGGCGTCACGGCGAAGTCCGGCACGAACCCGGTGTCGTTGAAGGTCGCTTGTCCCGTGGCCGTCCCGATGAAGCCGAAGGTGCCGTTCCCGTAGGGGTCACAGTAGATGTAGTACTCCGCAGCCCCACCAGTCGGAGGCGTCCAGGACAGGGCGTTCGGCAAGGCCACGCTGGGCGCCCCAGCGCCGGCAATCGTCACCGCGGTGCAGGCTTCTGATTCTTCGTAGGTCAGGTTCGCCGCCGCACTCACCCGATATGCGAACGTCCGCGCCAGCGCTGGGTCGGTCGGCACCGGTGTCCCAGCCACCCACCCAAAGGCCGTGGGCGCGCCAATCGACGGCGTGGTGGTGATCGGGCGCAGCACCCAGTTCGTGTTCCCGCCGTAGATCAGTTCCTGGGGGGCCACGTCCTGATGCGTCAGCGTCAGCACGTTGCTGGCTTGAATCCAGTTGAACTGATGACTCAGAAACGGATGAGGAATCTCGTAGATGTTCCCCGTCAGCGCGTACCAGAACGCGGCATTCGGCGGGGCGTTCCCTGTCGTGTTGGCGAGGCAGTAGTAGTTTGTCCCCCCGCTCAGCACGAGGTCGCCAGGGACGTAGGCCGTCCCGCCGTTGTAGGCGGCGACTCCCGAGACGACGATCCGCGCGCCGTTCAGGTAGAACCGGAGATACCCGTTCCCGGCTTCGATCAGGATGCTCCCGCCGATCTCGGATTCGTACCGGAACAGGAACTTGTTGTCGGCGTTGTCCTTCGCCGTGGCGATATACCGCAGACCAGGGCGGTTGGTGACCCCTCCCTCCCGCTTCACGAGGAAGTTCCGACAGGTCCGCAGCCCCTGCGCGTACTTCACCAGATCCGCACGGGCGTGCAAAGCGGGGGCGAGTTCCCCGGCGCCGAACGACCGTTGAATCACGCTGTCCATCTACCGGCCCAGCGTCCAGTTCGCGTTGCCGTCGTCTTCGGGCTGCGCTTCGTTGCTCGCATCCACCTGCGCCCCGGAGATCGTAATCGCGTACATCTGGAGGCAGAACGGGCCGCGCTTCGGGTCACGGGACAGGGGGGGCGCAAGGCTGCTCGCGAACTTCCACGTCAGGGCTTCCCGGAACCGGGCGTCCCCGAAGAACGCCGGGCACTCGTTCCGGGTCGTGTACTCGAGCACCAAGGGATCGACGTCGTTGGCCACGTTGGTGTAGATGAGCGGCCCGGTGGCATCGAACCCGATGCGCCAGGTCGACGGTTTCAGGTCATAGACCCGCCCGACGCCGTTCACGGTCAGCCGACGTCCGAACATCATCGCTGACGGTGCCCGGTAGCTGTATTGCCAGTCGTTATTGACCGGGACCGTCGACGTGCCTTCGACGAGCAGGAGCGTGGCGTAGAGCGTGGCGAACGGCCAGGGGAAGTCCCGCAAGACCGCGTTGATGTCTTCCTTGACGTGCCGGCGGGCCAGCACGGCCTCTTCGGTGGTGTCGGTGGCGAGGTTGACGATGGCCTTCGACACGCCGATCCGGCTCAGGGCGATGTTGACCAGACTCCGGGTGTAGACCTCGCAGACCTGCCCGCCGTTGAGTCCGCCGATGTTGTACCCAGAGGTACCGATGATGACGGTGTCTTCCAGGTCAGGCTCATCCACCAGCGAGGCCGAGGACGTCTCGGTGACATCGGACACCACCGGCTCGAACCAATCCGTCGGTTTCCGCGAGTCCGGCTCGATGGGCCAAAACTCCCCGTTGATCGACCAGCCGTTATTGCCTGCCGTGACGCTTCCCGGTAGGACGAACAGCACGTACGGCCGGCCAGCGACGTTGAGGTTTGCCCCGACGCTGAGCTGGTCGACCCCGCCGGCCGTGATGCCGTTGGCGTCTTCGTCCCAACTCCATAGGTTGGTCGAGTTGGTGCCGGTGTGCGACGCATCCCGTTCGTACGCGCTGTTGCCACCCACGCACGCCCAGACGGGTCGCTTGCCCCCCAGGGCGATCGAGACGATCCGGGACGCCGCCCCGTCCCCAGTCCACGAGGCCGTGGCGTAGGCGGGCACCGAGGGCGGGCCGTTGCCGTCGTCCGTTCGGCACAGGAACATGTCGAGTGAATCTTCCTGAGTCGCGGTGATGAGCCCAGGTCGGACCGTGATCTGGCCAGCGCCAAAGGTGAGAGCATCGGCGGTTTCCGCGTTCGCGAGGAACTCTAGGACGGCGTTCGCCGTGATCGTCGTCCCGTTGTCCTTCACGTAGAACCGAGTACTAGGGCCGGTCTGGACATACTTCCCGAGCCAGAGGAACGCGAACTGCGGCGTGAAGTCGGCCCTGGCGAGGGCTCGCGCGGCCGTCTGTGTGTCCCCGTGCGCCAGCGCCTCCGCGAGGAAGTACCGAGCGGACGGGTCGCAGATGGCGAGGTACTGGTAGGTTTGTGCCGCAGTGTTGACCTGTGCACTGGTGCTCGCGATCCGCAGGAGGAATTCAAACTCCTGGTTGTCTTCGGCTCCCCCTGGCACAAAGGCCGAATTCGCCAGACACCGCACCGTCGGCGTGTATACCTGGCTGATGTCCTGGTGGTTCGCGAGCATCGCCGTGGACCACCACGTCCCTTCGTCGTTCGTGCCCGTCACCCGCCGGATGTAGACGAAGCACGGCGCCGCCTTGAGCGCGATGTCCTGCGCGGTGCCATTGCCGATGTACGTGCCGGCAAAGACAGCCACCGGGCCGAACGTCGGCACCGCCGCAGCGGGTGGGTTGGCCCACGGGCCACTGGGGTACGCGGAGTTGTGGACATTGTTCGGGGGGAACTGGTCCGTTGTCCCAGCCGTCACATCGCACGCGTCGAAGAACCCGACAAGCTCGACGCAGGCCCCCATCTGTTCGAGGCCCGCCTGGACGACGTCGTTGCCCTTTTTGTATTTGATCGCCAAGGCCGTCAGCGCGAGTGGAAGCGTCGTACCAGGGCCGGTGTACAGCACCGTGCTCCACCACGGGTCGGCCGGCGTGCCGGTTTCGGTCAGCGCGGTGTAGACCGTCGCACCTCCATTGACCGCGTAGCCGAGCGAGCCAGGATTCGTGCCGGGATACCCGAAGGCGCCCACGACGATGGAGGCGATGCCAGCGGCGCCCGTGACGGCCGCGAACTCCGTCAGGTCGGTGGCGTACGACGCCACGGCGAGCGCCGTCGTGCTGACCACCTGCACATCGGTACGCATCCCGCCTCGATTGCCGAGGTATTTCGCCCGGCCAGCCGTCCAGTTTGCGAAGTCGCCAGCATCCGCCGACGGAGGCACCCAGACGGCCCGCGAGCCCTGATACCAGTCGATGGACGTCAGGCTCTCGGTGCCGCTGATGTTCGGAATGGCCGCGCTGTGCCAGTAGTCCACATCAAAGTCGAACGCGGCGTCTTCGGTGAGCACGCTGCGCGCGGTGACGTCGAAGGACGAGCCACGGAGTTGCGTCGTGAACACCTGCCCGAGCCCGCCGACGACAAAGCCAGAGTTGTAGGCGATCACCCCGTTGACGTAGACACGCCAGCGTCCCGTCGCACCCGCTTCGTTCAGGCAATCGATCTTGTATCGCTGGTTCAGTGCGAGTTGTGGGCCGGTGCCTTGAATGCCAAACCCGGTGTCGCGAAACGCGAACAGGAGGTTCCCGGTCGGTGACATGCCGAGGCAGACGCCCGCTGCTGAATCGTTGTTGATGTCCCAGATACCCTGGACCGTGGTCGGGTACGCACGAATCGTGATGTAGAACCGCTCCCACGAACTTGCGGGCGATGCCCCGATGCCACCAGGCAGGTAGTGCCAGGGCTCATGCCCGAGCACGAACGGCACGCCCGCCTGCGTACCGCGATGGCTCAGTCCCATGTTGCCGGTATGCCGAGCGGCACTTCGATTCGCCAGGCCCAAGGGCGTCAAGGGGTTTGCCGCGCTCCCCCGCCCGCCGTTGCCCAGTTTCGGCAGGTTGAACGTCTCCAGCCAGTACCGAGCCGGGATCGGTGCTGGCCCGAGCACGGGCTCTGGCACCGCCGGGATTGGTACGACCGTCCCGTCCGGCTGCGTCACCGCCGTCGCCGAGGGCACGAAGCGGAACCGTGCGGCCCAGTAGAACTTCGTGGTCGTCCCGAATAGGCTGCTGATGCCGAACAGCCCGCCGCTCTTGCGCGTGAACGTCGCGACGTTCCGTGGATAGTTCGCTGGGGTGACGAACCATTCCCCACTCACTGATGGGGAGACTTGCGGGTCGTAGAGCGTGATGAGGCCCAGAGCGCCTGTCGCGGGCACTTGGAGCTGCCCACCCCAGACCGCCGCGCTGTCGGGGGCGAGGTTGAGGCCGTTGGGCGCCGCGGCCGAGTAGATGATCGGGGTGACGCTCAGGCCGTTACCAGAGAAACTCTCCGGGCCGTTCGGCGTGAACTGACTGGCCGCGTCGAGCTGCGCGTTCAGCGTGTCGACGAGGCTCTTACTGGTGAGGTTGATCGAATACCAGAGGATCTGTGTTTTCGCCACCGCTCACCCTTTCGCTGCTACACCCGCGCGCCGAGCGGGTCGTCGTCGATCTCTTCCGGTTCGCTCAGCGGACGGGCCGAGACGTGCCCTGACGCGATAGCCCGGCGCTGGCGCTCGATGGCGGCGTTGGGGCCGGTGGTCGTTTCGTCGTCATCGGGCTCCGCGAGCACCATCCACTTCTTCGAGAACGCCTGCGGCATCTTGGGGTCGCGTCCCGCCTCGATGGCCTTCACCGCTGCCTCTGGGCCTGGCAACGCGCCATCGATTAGGAACACGTCACCGTCGCGCCGAAACTCGTTGTTGTAGTACCCGTTCTTGAGTGCGCGCACCTTGACCTGCGCCACCGGGCGCACCAGTCGCGGGGCGAGGTCTGTGCCCTTCGGGGAACCTGCGGGCCGTGCGGTCTTGGCCATGTCGTGCTCCTGTGAAGGATGGCCAGGAGGCCCACGCGGGCGCCCTGGCCATCGGTGAGGCTTCCCGTCCTAGACGGTGAAGTTCTTCGCGTAGTACGGCGTCTGCGCCAGGCTGAACAGGCTGTGCGCCGTCAACGAGGCCGAGGCGCTGATCGTGCCGCCGGCCGTCGCCGTGCGGATGCCGACGAACCGCTGCAAGCGGCCGTCCTGTGGGAGCGGGATGAAGATCGAGTACCCCGCCACCGCCGTCGCCAACGGAATCGTGACCGTGACGTGGCTGATGAGGGCCGCGGTCAAGGCCGCGTCCGTGGTCGAGATGATCTCCACCGTGGTCACGGCCACCGTCGCGGCCACGTCCACCGTGAACGCGAAGCCCATCGGTTCGCCGTTGGCGATCTGCCGCTTGATGGGCGTGCCGACGCCGCCGGGCGTGCCGAGGTCAATCGAGCTGGTGGACACCGCGCCGGCCCCGAACGCCTGCGCCGTGGACACCTTGAGGAGTGTGTCAATGAACATGTGCGTGAACTCCCGTGAGAGGAGCCGCCGGAGCCGTCGCAGGATTGCGGCGACCGGAGCGGCCCACCCTACGACTACGCGACGAGCGCCTCGGTGTTGACGAGCTGGTCGACCAACCGGATCGGCACTTCCCCGAACATGAGGATGCGCTTGCCGTCGAAGTTCTCGTACCCGATGCCACCACCCGACCCGACCGACTCACGGGCTTCCTTGCGGAGCAGCCAGCGCATCGTGCGGTTCATGTAGAACACCGGCTTCCCGAGTTTGTTCGGGATGGTCTCGATCGCCTGCTCCATCGAGTTGATGATGGTCTTGACGTTCGCGGCCTTCGTGTCCGACACGTCGATGTTCGCGATGCGGACGCAGTACCGCCAGTCCTTGAGCGCGATCCCCGCCTTCCACTGGAACCGCTCCTGCATCCCGCGCATCCGGGCGCCGGGCAGACCAGCGGTCGTCTCGATGGTCACTTCGCCGAAATCCTCGTGCAGCAACCCAGCCGTCGAGCCCTTCGGGAAGATCCCGCTCAGCGTCTCGTCCCCCCACGACACGAGCCAGATCGAGGCGTTGTCGGCACCCGCACCACCCCCGAGGATGATGTTCGCGCCGTTGCCCGCGGTCGTCAGCGAGTACCGCACGCTGAGCCCCGTGAACTGTTCCGGGCTCGTCCCGGAGTTGCCGTAGAACAGGACACGCACGAACTCCTGGTTCATCGCCTCGATGAACGCCTGTGCCTCGCTCAGACGGAACGACGCCTGCGAGCCGTTGAGCATGTAGAGGTCTTTGTCAACCTCCGACCACGCTTCGAGCATCCCGCACTGCTCGTCAATCTGCGCGGTCGTGCTCTTGCTCGGCACGATGCCGGCATTGAGCAAGCGCCACACCACGGTCGGGAGCCCCGTCCGTACGGTCGTGCGGTGTCCGGTCGGGAGGTTGCCTTCCCGCCAGATCATGTCGGTGAGGACTTCGTTGCTCTGGTTGAGCATTTCCACGATGTCGCTGGTCTGCCCGTTCGGGTCCAGGCGCTTCGCCCAGTCCGCGAGGGTCAGATTGCCGACGCCAAGTGCTGCCATGATGAACTCCTACGATTTGTACATGCGTGATTCGCGGGTGCCCTTCTGGGCACCGTCGCTGTTCACGCCTGAGACGCCGGGGGTGTCTTCCGCCCCCATGCGCCCGAGGTCCGCAAACAAGCTGATGACCTCGATGTGGTTGCCGTAGCCCGTGCGGTCGAGGATGTCGCGGAACGCGTCCCCTCTCGGTGTCCCCTTCGGGCGCACCTTGTCGAGAAACGTGACGGCCTGCGTGACCGTCTCGTCCCACTTCGCGCCGCCGTAGTCCTTGTCGGCCTTCGCCGCCACCAACATCGACGCGGTGTCCGCCGCCACGTTGGTGTGGACGTCGTCAATGACGGCTTGCGCGTCCTCGTTGCTCAGGCCCTTCTCGCGTGCGATAGCCTCGTACTTCGTGAGGTCCGCCGCGGTGATGTGGATCGACCCTTCTGGCACGACGAGCGTGTATGTCTCGGGCACCTTCGAGGCGGGTACGACCGGCTCGGCCTTGTGCGCGGGTTCCACGGGCGGCGTGACGGGTGCTGTGACCACCGGAATGGTCGGCTCTGCGATCACGGTTGGGGGGGTAACCGGCGCCGTGACTTTCTCAGTTGCTGGCATTGCTTCGCTCCTCCGCACGCGGGGTATGTGCCGCGTCGGTTTCTCGGTCGAGAGCCTTGGCGTACGCCCTGGCCTCTCGCTCCATCGTCATGTAGAGGTCTTCGCTGGTGTTCACGAGTAGCGCCTGGAGTTCGTGCCCGAAGTCCTGCCGGCCCGCGTTGTAGTGAATCCGCGAACTCGGGTCCCACACGCTGCCGTAAATCCCGGCCTTCGTGAGTAGCGCCCAGCAGAACGCCCGCCCAGCCGGCGTCTCCAGAACGGTCTGCACCGCCGCGCGCATCCGTTCTTCGGCGTCGGCCTCTTTCCGCGCGGCCCGTCGAACCTGCGCCGGGTCGCCGGCATTCCGCACCTGGGCACGCTGGGGCTGGTAGCTCATGCCACCGCCGACTGCGCGCCGGGCGCACCCATCTGTTGCGACATGCGGTCCAGGGCACTGTCCGGGGCCACTGGACGGGCGCCCGCTTGCGCCGCGGCCGTGGCAAGGGTCTTGGCTTGCTCGGCCTGCTGCGCCTGCTGGACGGCCTGCGCTTCGGCCTGTTGGAGCTTCACGGCGTCTTCGGTGGTCCGGGTCATCTTCGGCGGCACCCCGAGCATTTCGGCGTACCCGTCCATGACTTCGTTGATGTCGATCTTGTGGCGCACATCGGGGAAGGTCTGCGCCAGCACCGTCGCGCTCTGCATGTAGCGGTCGACCCCACCAACCCCGACGAGCTTCTGGGCTTGGGCCATGATGCTGATGTACTCGACCTTCAGATCGACGTGATCAAGCTCGTCCGGTGGCTCGGGAATCATCCCGCGCTCGTGCATGAGCAGATATACGCGGTCGACAATCGGGTCCAGGAGTTCGTCGTTCGTGCGCTCCAGGACCGGCCCGAGCACGATCAGCTTCTCTTCGTGCCGCTCGTCAATCTCCCTGGCCGTGACCGGCTGCGAGCCGCGCTGGGCGTCCGACTGCGCCATCATCAGAAACAGGTCTTCGTAGAACGCCCGCTTGATCCGGTACTGCACCTCGCCCATGTCGAGCCGGAGGTGTTCGAGGTCGATCTGCACCTGGTAGATCGGCCGCATCCCCTGCTGGCCTTCACGGGTGTCCCCGTACGTGATGTCCCCTGGCAGGATGCTGGTCTTCTGCGTGCGGAACGCGGTCGGGGCCACCATCGGCGGGCTGACCATCTTCTTGATGGCCTTGCCCTTTTCGAGCTGCATGACCTGGAGTTGCCGCACGTCCCCGAGGGCGGTCATCCCAGGGCAGTCGGTGCCGTAACTGTCCTCGGCCGTGATGTCCCACCGGGGCGCCATGATCGGGAAGGTCTGATACCCGGACTCACGAAGGAACCCCGACGTCGTCGACCCCTGGTCATTGGGTTGCCCGAGTTCCCAATGGCAGGAGGACCACGGGAGGTACTTCGCGTCGATCTTCCCCTCTTCGGCCTGCGCGTTGGGCTGCACCATCCAGACCAACCGGACCGGGTCTTCGTACTGCCCGTTGTCCCACATCCGCTTCACCGCGAGGCTGATCTTTGACCAGTCGATATCCCGGTAGCCTTGGCGGACGCCGAACTCTTCCACGACCTGCCGCACGCTCAGTTCGTACTCCCGACAGAACGTGGAGGCGTTCCCGCGCCGGTCCATGCTGATGGCGAACGAGCCCAGGGGATACGCGTACGCCCGGAACACGTCCTTCTGGTCGGCCATGATCGACATACAGGCCGTGCCGAACAGCCCCATGTCGCCGTAGATCATCGGGAGCACGTTGTACAGGTTCCCCTTCAGGAACGTATCGAGCATCCGCTGCGTGACGGTGTGGAGCCATTCCTTGACCGGGCCGTGCTCTGCGAGGTCCGGGTCCGAGGTCGTCAGCTTCATCCACGGACGAGCCGGGGAGGTCAGCCCCGCGTGCAGGCCGCTGGCAAGCGTCCGAGCAGCGAATCTCGCCGTGCTGTCGATGATGTTCTGGTTCCGTTTGTCGCCCCGGTTGCGGTCACTCGCGTGGAACCGCGTCCGCCTGGGCATGAGGTAATCGCCGATGTCCCGCCAGTGCTGGTCGAACGACGCGCGCTCCGTCCAGAGACGTGACTTGCTCCGCTCCAGCCGGGACCGCCGTCCGGGGGCGCTGTCGTTGTAGAGCGTGTCGGCCACTTACTGCCCACCCATCGTTTGACCCGCGTTCGCACCCAAGAGTGTCGACTTCATCGTGCTGGCGCCGGCCTTCGGGGCCAGCCCAGCCGAGAGCAGCGTCTTGTTCGCGAAGCTGTTCTTTTTCTTGAGCTTGTCTGCCGCGGCCTGGGCCTCGGTACGGGCCAAGCTGGCCGTGGTCGTCGCGTCGGGTGGGGCCACTGGCATGGGCAACACGGCCGGCGGGGGCGCTTGGTGGAGCTGCGCCGCCTTCGCCGTGACCTCGCTGATCTTCTTTGTCCAGTGAAACAGGCTCATCCGTCTCCAGTCGTCGGGCCACAACGAAAACGGGCTCGCATCCACTCTCCCGAAGGAGAAGGCGCGAGCCCGTTCTCGTGCGTCCCGTTGTCGCCAGTGCCAGGTCGGGTGCCTGTTCCTACCCCGCGGAGGCCAGTCCAGGGGGAGCACTGTGCGTCAAAGCTGTTACGTCATCGGCGGAGCATTCTTACCACAGTCCACGCTGTTTGTCTTGCGGAGGGCACGTCTCGCGGCCTTGTCGGCCCTTCGAGCCGCCTTCCCGCGCACCTTCGGAATCAGCCGGCGCAGCGTCAACACGCCGACCTCCTGGCCCTTCGGCGTGTCCTTGAACCGAATCTTTTTCAGGTTCGAGACCACGTAGCGCACGCCGTCTTTCGCGTGCAGGATGGTGCCGTTGCCGATGGCGACCTGTTCGAGTTGCTTGTCCTTCGACCAGTCAACGCTGGCGATACGCTCGGGCACCGGCAGCGCCTCCGCGTCGGCGTTCAGCCGTGCCGTGATCTCCGCCTCCACGCGTGTCGCTTCCTCTGGTGAGACGCCGATGCCGAAGTGATCCGGGTTCACTGCCCGTCTCCCACGTAGTCGATATGCGCGTCGATGGCCGCTTTGACCGCCACGAGCGACCGCGCGAGACCAGACCACGGCCGCTTGACCGCCACGAGCGACCGCGCGAGACCAGACCACGGCCGCATGTCATCCGGCGGATGCCGGTCGCACCGGCAGAACGCGCGCCACGCCTGCTTCGTTTCGTCGAACGTGATCGGGCATCCGTGGTGGCGCATCAGTTTTTCAGTCATCGTTCCTCGAACGGATTGTAATCCCGCTGCTGGGCCGGCGACACCGCGTACGGGTCGAACTCGTGCAACGTCGTCGTCCGCCCCGTCAACGCCGCGAGCACCTGTCCGGGTTGGTCCGGCATCGCGTGCGTCAACATGTAGGCATCGGCCAAGTCCGGGCTGCGCCCGAGGCGTTCCTTGATCTGGTCCTTCTCCTCGAGTACGAACACCCCGTTGATGAACGTGTAGGTCGGCTCCGTCAGTTCCCCGATCATCTCGGGCATCTTCGGCAAGGCACCCCCGCCCTTGATCATCTTCGCGCCTTCCAGCCACATCTCGGCCCGCCGGTTCCGATACCGGGGGTTCAACGCCTTCCCAGCGAAGTTGATCCCGATGCTGGGGATACCAGCGGCCAGCAGGTTGTCGAGTACCCCGTGGCCCCAATGCCCGGTGTCGTCAATCAGCTCCATCTCGGAGCCCCAGTCACGTCGGCACTGCGCCACCCTGGCCGCGATATCGGTCGTCCTGAGGTGCCGCAACACCACCGGGCGAAACGCGGCCATCCCCTGCCGCGGGAAGATGACCGTCCGGTCGTCCCCGAACCGCGCCACGTCGACCCCGAGGCGCTTCTGTGCCCAGTCGTATTGGTCCTTGCGGAGGTGCCGGTCCATCGCCGCTTGGACCTCCTCGACGCCCAAGAGGGCATTGATGGAGGCATCAGGAAACTCGCCCAGCACGTTGACCTTGACCCAAGGGTTGTCTCGGCCGTAGCTCGCGATCTGCTGCTGCGCCCACTCCAGGCTGATGCGCGACGACCGCCGGGGATTGTCCGGGTCGCCCGTGATCGTGATCATCCGCCACAGGTGCGCGTCGAGCGTGCAGGCGCGATACAGCGGCCCGGTGGTGTGCGTCGGGTTCCCGGCCTGGACGAGCTTCCCCTCGATGCACGACGACAGGATGGCCTCCAGGGTCGCCATGATGGCCTGCGGCACGCCCCCGCTCTCGTCGATGACGCCCATGACATGGTCCGCGTGGACGCCGGCCAGGGCGTCGGCCTGCTGCTCGGCGTTCGCCTGCTTCGGCCATGAGCGCGCGACCGCGAACCAGTTGTTCGGGTCCGCTCTGTACTGGACTCGGGTCTTCGTCCATTGGAACGCCGCACGGAAGAACGCCGACCGGCTCATCCATTTGTCGAGTTCAGGCCAGAGGTTCGTGTCGAGGTTGGCCTCGGTGATCGAAGTGCAGATGATCTTCGGGCTGGGCCTGGTCGCGAGGAAGTTCAGGATCAGCCACGCGAGCGTCGAAGTTTTACCAGGCCCCTTGCAGGCACGCAACCCGAGGCGTTGTACTCCGCGTTCGGCGAACGCCGTCAGCGCCTCAGCCTGCCACGGGTCTGGAGTGACCCCGAACTCCTCCACTACCATCTCCACCGGGTACGCCCGCCAGCGGTCGAGCTTGGCCTTCGCGAGGGCCATCTGGCCGGGCATTATGACGGCTGCGCCACATCAAATATCGTGTAGCCGAAGACCTCCGCGTAGAGCGCCACGCCGTCCGTGTCCGTCCCGAAGAACGTGAACGTCCGCACGCCCCAGACGAGCACCGTGGGCACCGGGTCGAACGGGGGAATCTCTTTGCGGGCGACCAGGGAGCCGTGGGCGAGGAGTTCGACGGTCATCGGCACGGTACCGTGCGGTGGACGTACCCCATTTTCATTGGCTTTTCTACGAATCGTCCTCGGGCTTGAAGTCCCCTGCCAGGATGCGCGCGAGGTTCCCAGCGGCTTCCGCCAACGGGTTCTTGAGCTTGCCAGTCACATCGAGGATGACCTTCCGCGCTGCGCTTTTGCTGGCGAGCTTCACCTTGATGGTCTGATTGTCCTTGATTTCGAAGGATTCTATCGAGTTCGCCATATGCGCCGGCCATTGGTGCGGCGCCAGGGGATGCCCGTGTTCGTCGAACAAATCGCGCGGGTCGGCCTTCGCGTCCATCGCGACACGGGCCAGGGCTTCCTCGCCGTCCATCTGGAGCGATTTCCAATGTTTCGCGAGCCGCTTGTCAAGTTCGGCCTTGACCCTAGCAAGGCTCAGCATTCTGGACCCGTTCGCCGCCGCGGTGTCCTGGGAACACCCCTTGTGAGTCGTCTGGTAGGCCCGTGAGGCGTTGAAGCCGTTTTCAATGTAGTGATGCAGGAACGCCTGTTGCGAGAGCGTGAGGGGCTTCTGGCGGGCCATCCTGGGCATTCTACGCCTCTTCGCCGTTGAGCACACGGCCGGCGAAGGCATCGGCCTCGGCAATGCGCGCCCTGAGCCGGTCAATTTCCGCCAGGAGCGGCGCGACGCCGCAGGCCCAGTGGTAGGTAGAGCAGCCATCCCAGTGCGTGCCGAGACGGGCCGGATTGTCGGCAAGGGCCGCGCGGATGGCCTGCTCCATCGCAGGGGTGAGGATCATGGCGTCCCTCCGTCGTTAATCCGCATGCACACCAGCCGATGCGTAATGCGCGAATCTCTCCACCGAGACGGGTATTGGGGGTCGTACACCAGCGCCCCGGACCGATAGACAACGGCGTGCGCGAACGTCTTGTACTCCAAGCTGTCCCCGCAGACGATGTGGGTGCCACGCCGGGGGACCGACGTGCAGCATCTCCAGTACACCCGATACCCGTGTCGCAGGAAATATCGCTTCAGCCGTTGGACCCAACCCGCCCGCTGGTCGACGAACAACGGCACCTGGAACGGATGCTGCCTCAGCACAAAGGCCACGCAGTCGGTGAGACACCCCGACGTGTGCCGACGGCGGATCTCATGTGGGCTCATGGCGTCCCTCCGTCTCCATGCACCACACACCCCGGCCACGGTCGCCCGCCCGTCGCGCAGATACACGTCGGCACGTAGATCCAGATCATGTCGTCACTCCTGGGGGTGCAGGGAGGGGCCAGAGTAGATCCGCAGCGAGGCGCAATAGGGGGACACGGCACTCTTCGTCGTGCTCGTCCATCGGGTCGAGGCACCATGCACACTCGCCCGTCACGAGTGGATGCGTCCACATCCGAAGCTGCTGCGCGACGTGCTCACGCTGCTCTGCGGTCCCTGCGTGGTAGGCGTCGAGGTCATCGGCACACGAGATATACGCGATTGCCTGTCCGTCTAGTCGCGCCCACGATCCGGTATCTTCCTGCGTCCGTAGCCATCGCGCTCGTTCTCGCCATCTCGCGCTCAGATGGTGGGGCGGGGTCATCGAGCCAACCTTCGCAACCGAGCCATTACGCGGGCATCTGCACGATTGTCGAGATACTCTATTTGGCAGTCGTTACAGATGCGCGACAGCCGACCGCGATACAGCCTGCGCGTGGAGCACATCCGGCATACCGACTCATCGCAACACACGCACCGGGACCGTACAGGTACCAGTTCCTCTAGATTCGCTGGGCTGAGGCAGAACTGATCCACGACGCAGCAGGTGTCAACTTCGGTGCTTAGCGGGTGGAGCAGGGTCATGCTTCGATCTCCTTCATCTCTTGGTAGACTCGGATCATCTCCACCACATCGCCTGACATCGCCGCCGTGTCCGCTCGCCGTAGCACGTCCTCGATCATGAGCGCGCCAAAGGTCCCGACGTCTTACCTCGTTCTCCCGTGCGAAGAAAAGAAAAGTGGGCGCTCATTGGAGCCACCACAGCCACAGCAGGCTGAGGACTGACCCAACGACCACGCCCTGCGCCATGCCCAGCGTGACGCTTCGATGTAGTGACTGTGGCCACCTACGTGCCTGCGCCCAGATGTAGACACCCAGGTTTCCCATGCTCGCCGCCACCAGCGCTAGCGCAAGTTGTTCGCTCACGTCTCGCCTCCTGTCGTCTCCGACACGCGCCGAATCATGACTTTCTGAATGACCACATCGGCATCTGTTCCCCTGGTGGTATAGCCGGCATTGTTCGCGGCATCAACCGCGACATGGCGCAGCCAGAACACGGGCAGATGCGCATCAATCACGGTCAGTTTGCCGGTGCTGCACTCGACGATACCCCACGCTAGGACTGGTAATCGCAATCTCAGGTTCATGGTGTCTCCGTCCCACGGAGGGCATCGATGACATTGAGAGCCGCACCTAGTTCATCGGCCCGCTCATGGTCGCGTTGATGCCGCGAGAGCCGCCAGTGGTCCATGAGCGCATGGAGCGGCCGGAGGTCCACGGGAGGCGCAGACAGAACGGCATCCACGCCGCAGGTGCATAGAATCTCGCCGTCCTCGAAGACAATCCGCTTGCCGCAAAACGCACATTGCCCGTGCGTGCCGGCGAACGCCTTGTGCTCACGGTGGCAGTTGGGGCATGGCTTCGTGATGATCTTCAGCGTCTGGCCGCAGTCTGCCGTGTGCTGCACCCACGGCCGGAGGTCTGCCGGGGCCGTGGCAGCCAGGATCCACTCGACCCCCTGTTGTGCTGCCGGGGCCGGTCTTGCGGTCGCCCGCGCACCGGCATCTTTCAGAGCAGGGGTCGCGTCCTGCACAGCTCCCCTGGCGGGAGTCACCCCCGGCAATATTTCCGCGAGACGGTCGGCGTAATCGGTCAACTGCTCGGCCACATCATCAGCGAATGGGCGTGTCGGCTTCGAGACGGCATACCCAGCCGCCAGCGACCGTAGATCCTGCTCCAGCGCCACGAGCGCCGCACGTAGATCAGTCATCTCAGTCCCTCCGCGCCGGCGTCAGCCCCGTCACCCACAGCGACGACGCCAGAATCCGTAGCGATCCCCCCGCCGTGCGCTGCGTCACGAGCTTCCCTTTGGCGAGCCAGTTGTAGATCGTCCGACGTGTGACCTTCGCCTCCGCGCACGCCTCTTGAATCGTCAGCCAGATATCAGGCATCGGCTCACCCCACGATGTGAATACGCGGCGTCTCGTCCTGCGCCGCGCCACGCTTGGTCGCCACCCCGACCTCGATCAGCCGAAACGCCGCGCGCATCTGCGCCGTACAGGTCTGCGGCGACTCGTCCCCATAGACCGTGAAGTGCTGGATCATCGCCCCCGCCAGCGCCCCGAGCAACGACCGGGTCGGGACGCCTCGTTCGCGCGCGTCAGCGAGCGCCGCTTGGACCAGTTCGAGCGCGATCCTGATCTCGTCCACTTCGGCGGCGAACAGTTCCTCGCGGGTCGGCTGGCCGTCGGTCATTTCACGCCTGGCAGCGCGTGAGCGCCGATCACATGCGCGTGGGGCTCCGAGGCCACCGCGGCCTTGATGCGCGCCCAGGCGGCCTCCTGTGCGGCGAAGGGCGTATACGGCGCCGGGGCGTTCAATTCGATCCGCACGGTGACGTCGACCGTGTAGCAGTTGTCGGCCCCGCCCTTCAGCACCACGGTGCGCGAGGCGACTTTGATCGCGTGCCGCAGTTCGCGTTGTGTCCAGCCCTTCTCGGCGGCCTGCTCGAGCCACTCGGTTTGCTCTGGCCCTGACAACGGCGCGACCTCGGTGTGGAGAGAGAAGGCGACATCGGCACGGCGCCGTGCTGGGGGGACTTTCTCCCCCACCCATTTGAGGTTCTTGACCGTCTCCTCGGCCAGTTCGGTGTGGTCCATGACGGCCTCCAATTTCGCGCGCCAATCGTCGCGCGTGTCCGCGTACCGGAGCAGGTCGGCGATCCACCATGAACTCGCCTTGACCGCGCGTGTCGCGAAGTCGCTGGCGCCCTGGTAGTCCCCGAAGGACGGAGCCCCGTTCACCGACACGCCTGTCTCGGTGAACGTGAACCCGCCGATCGTGATTTGCTTCGGGTCGACCGTCGCGAGCTTACTCATGCGACCTCAGCGTCCTCGATGTCTTCGTTCTCGGCCGTCGGTTGGTCGCCACCCTTTGACGTGCGCACCCGGAGCTTTTCTTCCCCTGGGACGCGAATGAACTCGACGCCGTGCGCGCGGAACGTCTGCCGCTTCTCTTTCCGCATCTCGGTCAGCGCCGCCGTCAGGTAGCCCGCTTCGTGCGCTCTAGCATCGTTCAGCGTCTCCCGCACGTCTGCCACCGCAGCAGCTAAGCGGTCGAGCACGGGGTGGACCATGTCCTCCATGCCTGGGAGGGGCTTCGCACGCGGGCGGCGCTTGGGGGCCGCGTCAGGGTCGGACTGTCGTCGTTTGGCCATCGGTCGCTCCTGTTGATTCGGGGCGGTTGCGGGAATGCCACGTCAGACGGCAGTACTCCGCGAGGAGTAGCGCGTCGGCCGTGGCGTGGGTGATGTGTTCGGTCGGAAACAACTGCTGGGCTCTGGCCTTCGCGAGGTTCTTCCGCTGGGTCTGGGTCGAGTCCTTCGGGTAGATCACGCCCATCGCCTTCTGCCACGTGCGCGGACTGACTTCGTCGAAGGGGATGTACGCCGCGTGCAAGGCCATATGGAGCGCCCCGACCCCGCGCCCGAAGGTGAACGCCGAGACGACGCCCATCTGCGGGCTGGAGTGGACGCGCTCGATCATGGCCCGGCAGAACGGCACGCGTGTCTGATGCTCAGTCAACAGCGCAAACACGTCCGCGTCGGTCTTCGGCATCGCCGCCATGCACACCACGCGGGAGTCATCACGAAACACGATGCCCCCGTTCACGCCTGGATCGATGCCGATGTGCAACATGGCGCAATCCTATACTCAGTTGTCAAGTTCGTCAACCGCGTCGTTGACAAGTGCGCCCTGGCGTGGCCCGAACGTCCGCGTGTCCCTCTTCCGCCGTGTTGGTGGTGGCGGGTCGTCCCCGCCGTCGGTGAACGTCGTCCGCTCCCGGTCGAACGTGAGGTTCAACGCGCCGGTCGGGCCGTTTCGCTGCTTCTCGAAGATCGCGTGTGTCGTGCCGCCGCTGCGGTGGCTCTCCCGGTGGAGCAGCACCACGGTGTCCGCGTCCTGCTCCAGGGCGCCTGAGTCGCGGAGGTCGGAGAGCCGAGGTCTGGCATCTGATCGGTCCTTCCCAGCCCGTGAGAGCTGCGAGAGCAGGAGGATCGGCGCCCCGACGTCGCCGGCGAGGAGTTTCAGCCGCCGGCTGATGTCGCTGATCTCTTCGTTCCGCGTGGCGCCACGCCGGTCGGTCGAGCCAGTCATCAGTTGCACGTAGTCGATCACGACGAGCCCGAGGCCAGCCTTCTCCGAGCGCATCCGTCGGCAGGTCGACCGGATATCCCCAGCGGTCTGCCCGCCGCGGTCGTCGATCTCCAGAGGGATGGCATCGAGTTCCGCGAGAGCATGGCTGAGGTTCGCATAGTCACCCTGGCCTAGATTGCCGGCGAGGATACGCGCGAGCGTCACCCCGCTCAGTTGCGCCCAGAGGCGATACTCGATCTGCCTCCGTCGCATCTCCAGGCTGAAGAACGCGACACGCGTCCCGGATCGAGCCGCCGCGACCGCTGTGTTCGCCGCGAAGGATGTTTTTCCAATCGACGGTCGGGCCGCCAGCACCACGAGGTCGCCCGCTTGCCAGCCTGACGTGAGGTCGTTGATCGAGTCGAACCCGGTCGGCACGCCCGTGATCTGGCCCTTGTTCTCGATGCGCGCTTCGAGATCGGAGAACAGCCCCGTCGTGCTCACACCTTGCATCGTGCCGCGCGACTGGGCTGAGAGGCTGACGAACTGCCGGTCAGCATCCGCGAGGATGTCCTGCGCTGGTCGGTCCGCGTCGTACGCCTCGGTCAGGAGCGTGTTCGCGGCGTAGATCAATCCGCGAAGCTGCGCCTTCTCTTTCACGATGTGGGCATAGTGCTCGGCGTTCGCGGTGCTGGGCACCCCGTCGACGAGACTGGCGATGTACGCGGCCCCGCCCACGTCGTCGAGCGCGTTCTCCCTTGCGAGTTCGTTTTTCAGCGTCACGAAGTCGATCCGCGTTCTCGCCTCGCGAAGCCCCGTGATCGCCTGCCAGATCGTGCCGTGCGCCTGCCGGTAGAACGCCTTGGCGTCGAGGATGTCGTCGACGACGTCGAGCGCGGCGTTGTGCACGATGACCGCGCCCAGCAGCGCGCGTTCCGCTTCGAGGTTGCTCGGGAGTGTCCGCTCACTCGTGGCGACCGCCTTCGGTTTCACCGTCGCGACTCCGCGATCCGGCGCTTCGTGGCCTGCACGTCGTCGTCGAGGTCGTGCGACTGGCTGGGATTGACCAGGCCGTTGACGGCGGCGACGAACACCGGGAATGAGTGCCGCGCCTTCGTGTAGAACGGTTCATCGCTGCCGAGATAGACCAGCATCCGGCCCTCGATGTCCTCCACGTCCAGCGTTCTGAGCAGCCGCTTCATCTGCGCCCGGTCCTTCACGAAGTTCCAGACATACACCCCGTGATACCGGGCTTCGTGGACCCGCTCAAAGGCCGCTTCCAGCCGCTTCAACGTCGCCCCGATGCCGGGTTTGCCGGCCAGGAGTTGCTCGATCTCGTGCGTCACCGCGTCCAGTTTTTCGAGCAGGTCACGCTGCGCTTCGATGAGCTTCGCGATCTTCGGTAACGGTGTGGGGTCAGCCATTATGTCAGTCTCCTGTCTTCCTGAGTCGCGGGCATGGGTCGAACTGGGCGATACCGCTGGCGGCCAGTCGATGCAACCGTTTCAGCGTCAACCGGCGTTTTCGTTCGTGCCGTGTCTCTGATCGTGGCGGGGTCACACCCAGACTTTTCGCCCGTAATATGTCCCGTCTTTTCAGAGTCTTTCTATTCACGTCAGAACCTCTTTAAGTTCTTGTTATCCGGGTAGTTCTAAGCCTTCGAGCAGGCGGACGGCTCCCCATATGATTGGGGGTGCCGTCCTGCGAAGAGTGTCATCCGGTATAGCCGGCGCCCCGTCACAGGCCGGCAGGTTGCGTGACGACACACCTGCCGATGGGTCACAGTTGCGCGCCGTCGCACGGCGTCCCCTGCGGGCTGTGACCCTCCGGCCCCACCCTTCCGCTGGCAGCACCCAGTAGCGGACGTCTCACGCAACACCGGCCCTGGTGGCGTTGTCTTGGCTCCTGGCCGGTCTCGCGGCCACTTGTCAGAACGATGGGGGGCAGGATAGGATGAAGTCCTCCTGCGTCCAGCGTTGTGGCGCTGTGGCGTGCCTGAGCGGGGAGTTGTGTCCTCCGCTCAGGCCTTTATCCTAAGATCAAACTGCTCCCGAAAAGCAACCACCACAAGATGTGGTGTACCTACGCGGGCTCCGCCGTGTCCCGTTCAACGAGCGCGAGCACCCGTTCGAGCGTCTTCACCACCGTCTCCTGTTCCGTGATGCGCGTCTCGCTCAGCGAGCGCAAGCGCGTCAGGGTGTCGCGTTCATTCCTGAGGGTCTCCCGAAGCTGTTCCTCGATTTCAATCACCGATCGTCGTGTCGCCATCTGGCCTCCTGGTTGTCACCGCCGTCCCCGCCGCGCCTGTCCCAAGTCGATCATGTCGGACGCCTGCCCCATCGTGAGGCCAGCCGCTATCGGTGCCCGCAGCTTCCGCAGAAGCGCGATCTGCTTCGGGCTGGCCGGACGCTTGCGCCAGGGGGCGTCCGTCGCCTTGAGCCGCTGGACGCTTTGCCGGTGTTGGAGCACGAACGTCTCCGCTGTGCCGGCGGCATCGTCTGAGGTCAGAATGTCCGTCGCCAGCGTGCGCTGACGCGCCGGCCCTTGCGTCGGGCGGAACGTCGCCGCCAGCGTCCAGTGCCCCAGGAGGTCACGGCTGACCGTCAGCGTCTCGTTCCCGTCCTCCCATGGGTAGGACAGCCGGTACACATCCTCAGCCGTTTTGAGCCAGTTCAAGGCCCGCCCGGCGCCGAAGGCCGTCAACGTCGGGACCGTCCACACGTCGAAGGTCGAGCAGACCACCCGCAGGTCGGCCATCGAGACGCGGCCCAGCGTTGACAGGTCGAGCGCCGGGTACTTCGCCAGCATCTCGTCGAGTTCGTCAGCCGTCTTCCGCAGATCGTCGCCCTTGGTCTTGAGCCCTGGCGGCAGGCCGTAGAGCACCGGGCTGGCCTGGAGGGAGTGCCGTCTGGCCACGTCGACCAGATCGATCACGACGCACTCGGTCTTGCCAGGATGAATCCGCAGACCGCGGCCGGTCATCTGTTCGTAGAGGGTGGCGCTCTTGGTGGGCTTCGCGTGCAGGATGCAACTGGTGGCCGGGAGGTCCGTCCCTTCCGTGAGCACCATGCAGTTCGCGATCACGCGAATGGAGCCGGCGGAGTAGTCCGCGAGCATCTGTCGACGGATGTCCTTCGGTGTCTCCCCGCTCACCGCCGCTGCCGGGATACCCGCATCGTTGAACGCCTCCGCGATGGCGTGGGCGTGCTTCACGTCGACCGAGAACGCGATGGTCTGCCGTCCGTTCGCGTGCTCGAGCCACGCATTCACCGCGAGACGGTTCCGCCCGGCCGTGTTCACGGCATCGGCCAGATCGCGCTGGTTGAAGTCCCCGTGTGTCGTCCTGACGTCGTCGAGGCTCTCGGTCGTCTCCACCACCCAGGGCGTGATCGGCACCAGCCAGTCCTGCTCGATGGCGGTTCGCAACGCATAGGAATACGCGATCTGTTGGTAGACACATCCCAAGCCGACGGCGTCGGAGCGGTTCGGGGTCGCCGTCACCCCGACCAGGAGCCGGTCCTGGGGCGCGATCTGGTCCCAGCCTTTGAGGGCCGCTTCCATGACCGCGACGTCGCCGAAGGTGGCAGCGTCGATCTCGCCCTCGCCGTCGGTGGCATCCGCAGCCGGCAGGAACCCGAGGCGCACGAGGACGTTCCGGTAGGTCGACGCCGCCGCGTGGTGGGCTTCGTCGATGATGACCAACCGAAACGTGTGCGACCGCTGGAGCCGGTCCAGCCGGCGGAATCCCATCGCCGACAAGGTCTGGATACTCGCCACCACCACGTCACTGTGCGGGGTCGCGTGGCGGTCGCCCTGCTCGACACTGACCAGCAGGCCGGGGTTGGCCTGCACCAGCTTCGCCGCCGCTTGGTCGAGCAGTTCCTCCCGGTGCGCCACCACGAGCATGGACCGCTGGCCGGCGGGGAACGTCTGGAGCCAGTCCCGAAGTCCCGGCCACCGGAGCATGGCCGAGAACACCACGGTCTTGCCCGTGCCCGTGGGCATCTTCAGCAGCAGCCGGTTCTGGCCTGCCGCCCTGGCTGCGCTGATGGCCTCCAGGGCGGCGATCTGGTGCGGACGGAGGGTAGGCGCCCCCCGTCCGTCGGTCGGGGCGCCACGGGGCGCCTGTGCGGTCTGTGGCGCCATTAGACGACCTTCGTCGTCTTGCGCGCCCGGACGCCCGGCCACAAGTCAAGGCGCTCGTGGAGGGACCGGGCATATTCGTTGATTTTCACCGGGTTCACTGTGAGCACGTCCAACGGGATCCCGTGCTTGCCGCTCACGACCGCTTCGATGAACGCCCGAGCATCGAGCACTTCGCCTGACCACGTCGTGCGGTCGAACCCCCCGGCCCGGAGGATGTCCGGCTTGACCTCTTCGACCTGAATCTCCAATGGGGCAGCTTCGACGGCATCGGCCTGGAGTCGAATGGCCTGGGCTTTCTGCGCGTTGGCGATGGCCGTGGCGATCTTCTCGGATGCCAGGAGTCGCGCCGCCGCCTTGTCCGGGTTCGCGTAGCCGGCGTATCGCGCGGAGTCGACCGCCCGCTGGGTCCGCACGTAGTCGTCGACGAACCGCTGCTCTCGCTCGCTCAGGTTGTCGGATGCCGCCTCGATCCGGTCCGCTTCCTCGCGTTGACGCTGCAACGCCAGCTCCCGGTCCTGCCGCGCCTGGTCTTCCGCCTCACGCCTCAGCCGTTCCTGCTCCTGCGCCACCCGGCGTCGTTCGGCGTCGACATACCGATTGTGCAGGTTGTTCGCGATGGCGCCGGCCTCCTCCAAGGGGTCAACGGCCCGCTTCCGTGCAGCCACGAGCCGTCTGTGGAACTGGCTGGCGAGTTGGCAGACGGACCAGTGCGCTTCGACTTCCTTCTTGTCGAGGGTCGTGGCCTTGACGAACCGCTGGAGGTCCAGGTCGGCTTCGGCATCCTGGGGCGGGAGCAACGCCTTCGCGCGTGCCAAGGTGTCGATGGCCTTGGCTTCGAGTGTTCTGGCCGTGCTGAAGAAGGGAATCAGCCCCTTCAGGAAGACCGTGATCTGGTGGCCGTCGCCGAGAGTGAGCGTGAGTTCTGGGTTCGCGGGTTCAAGGTCGGTGGGAGTGTGTCGCTGTGCCATGTGTCTGTTCTCCTTCTTTTCTGAGTCTACAGACGACACGGCGACTTGTCAAGTGTCGAACGGGAGCCCATCGGCGGGCCGGAGGCAATGTCGAGAAAACCAGATCGTTTCTCGGGCCGCATTCTCCCGCCCGCGTCCATCGCCTTGGGAGCCGTATCCACCGGCCGCTTTCCACGGAACAGCCGTCCAGGAGTCCAGCATCGCGTGCTCGGTGTCGTACCCGCAGAGCGCGATCCGTAGTAGGGGGTCGTCGCCGTGCGCGATGGCCCAGGCCCGCACGTCGGCCGCGACGGTGCCGGAGTCCACCGCGTAGCAGCCCGTGTCCCGGTCGGCGTCGTCGCCGTACGGCGGGTCAAGGAGCACGCCGGTCAGCCCTTGCTTGACCGTGGGCGTCGGCCCGCAGACACGCTCCCAATCGCCACAGCAGACCCGAACGTGACGCAAGCGGGCGGCCAGCGCCGCGAACCACTCGCCCTGCCCGGCATCGCCCAGATGCACGAGCTGCCGGTGGACGCCCCGCCCGGCATCGCCCAGATGCACGAGCTTCCGGTGGACGCCCTGCCCGGCACCCAGATGCACGCGCTGCCGCTTCGCGATGCCGTCAGCGCCCACATCGGTCATCTGCCCATCGACTGACTGCCACGGGCCTTTCCCGGAGCACCACCCGCCAGCAATCCAGCAACAGATCCCCCACACCCACCACCCGGCGATCTTCACATCGAAATAGTCCGGGTCGCCTTCGAGCTTGGCGGTGAGCGTGGCCCGCTGATTGACGAGCCAGATGTGGCGCGCGTGTTGATCGTTCTCATTCACGGGCCAGTTCGCGGCGTCAGCGACGGCGTCAGGATCAGCCGCGAGTGCTCGCCAAAAGTTGCAGTTGTGAGACGCGAGCCCTTCGGCGATAAATGTATGGCTGTCCGTCTCAATGGCCAGAACAGGCACGACCCCGACATACTCTTTCTTCACGAGCGCGACAACGCGATGATCGCGACCGTAGAGTGAGACGCGCCCAGCGGCGATCTTTGTCCGTAACTTCGCGATCAGACGTTCCGGGCGCGTCAGCATCAGAAATCGGAGGGATTCATACCGTCCGCCGCCGATTCGCACGAACCTGCACCGCTTCGCAGCTTGCATGCTCGTCTTGAAGCCGCGCGAGGCCAACCACGCGCAGGCACGCGTCAGGGCGCCGCCGGTGTTCTGCGACACCCCGAGACACCACCCTGGGCCGTTCGTGAGGTGTCCTTCGCCATCGAAGAATCCACCAATCCATCCAGCATCCCACGTCTCTTCTCGATCAGCGACTGGGGCCACCTTCAGCACCCAGGAACACTGAGCGCGTCGGTTCGCCACGAGTGATTTCGTCGCACCCCATCGCCATCCGCGGCCGCCTGTACGATGCGACCCAATGAGCCATTGATGATCTTCGGACGCGACGATCACCGTGCCATCATCGAACGTGAGTCGGTACGATGGACGCGAGACTCGTTGGATGCGCGTGATCGTCGTCGCGCGCCATTTCCGATAACTCATAGGCGCCCGTAATCCTGATCGCGATGGGCCATTCTGCTCATCGAATCCGTATAACTCATCGCCAACCGATAGAGTCCCAGCCGCGCGCCACTGTAGATCCGTCGTCAGTAAACGCGTCTCTGGGGCTAGGCACACGAAGCCGTCTTTGTCGTTGACGGTTTCGATCTGGGGTGCAGTTGGTCGGCCGAGCAGGACCGCAAGGCTCCCAGCGAACGGCTCGACGTAGTTCGGCACATCGCCGAATCGCTCCCAGATGAGCGAGGCGGCGCGAGACTTCCCACCAAAGTACGCCCCTACGGGAACGGAGCGCGAAGCTCCGTCCCGTTGACCCTCCTACTACTCGACATCGCGCCACGTCTGGCGATTGACGATTCGGAACACATAAACAGGCACTTGTCAAGTAGCGGTGCTCCTAGCGACGGCGTCTCGATACTCCTCGCGATGGGCCCGCCTGGCTACGGCCACGGTGGCCGCAACCACTTCCCAAAGCCGCTTGTCTGGTATCGCTCTCGACCAGGCTGGCAGATACGTGCGGATGCGCTCGAGGATGGGCACGTCGCCAGGCGCATCGAACAGGGCTCGGTCGGGGAACCCGTGGCGCCAGGTAGCATTCGTGTTCCCGAGTAGAGCGTGGGTCACGATCTGATCTTCGACGACGAGCAGTCTGGCCCGTAGGGTGCTGCGTTCTTTCGTCAGCCGGTCAAGTATCTTGTCGTTCTCTCGCATGTGTCTTCTCCTTCTGTGTGAACGTCACCCCATCATCCGTCCGTTCGATGATCAGGGCCCGCGTCCGATGCACGGCGCCGTGCTGCCGGTCGTCGTACGACATCATCGCTTCGCCCAGCAGGACGGGCAGGTCGGCCGGCGTCCCCGTTTCAGCGCCTTGACCGGGACGACTCGCCCACACCGACAGCGGCGCATGGTCCCAGCCGGTCGACCCCGGCGTGTCTCGGGCGGTGGTGGTGTCACAGGCACGCGGGTCTTCCCTGGGTCGCTGGGTTCTCGAACAAACAGGCCATCGGTCGCCCCGTAGTCCGTCAGGTAGTCGTGGGTTCGCGTGATCCCCCCGCAGCCGGGGATGGCGGTTCGCATGGCGCCGGACCAGACGACGGTCATGGCCGCCACGTGAACGTCACCCCGTCATCGGTGCGCGCCACGACCAAGTTCCGCGTCCGGTGGACAGCATCGTGGCAGTCCGCGCACAGGAGCACGAGGTTCTCCAGCGTGTCCTCGCCGCACTGGGATCGGAACACGATGTGATGGTGGTGCCTGGGGCGTCTCAGGACACTCTCGTCGCATCCCCGACACCGGTAGTCGTCGCGGAGGTCCACCAGTTTGCAGACCCTGACGTAGGCGCGGTACGCGGCACCGCGCCGTTGGGCTCTGGCCCGAGCGGTGGGGCCTGGAGGCTTGCGCTCGCGACGAATCACCGCCACGCCTCATGATGTTCCGGCCGTCGATAGAACTGCGCGAGCCACGTCCCCGACACCTGCCCGAGGGATGGGCGACGATACCGGCGCCACCATCGACGTAACCACGCCCTCACGACGCCCGCCCGCAACATCGGCTGATGACATCCCGCGCGTCGTCAAAGTCCCGGAGCCGCTTGTGCTCCTCCAGGCTGAACCGCCCTGTCGGCTTCAGGTACAACGCGAACCGCTGGATGGCCTCTGGGGCCAGCCCGAGGTCATGCGCCTCCAGGATGGCTTGCAGGGCTGTCTGAATGGGGTGGCTACGCTGGGGAATGCCCGACTTGATCTCCAGCACGCCGTAGGCGCCCCGGAGCTTCATGACGCGGTCGATCCGCCCGCCGAATCGGTAGTGGGGATGCACGGCCGGTTCTTCGATCTTGACCCACTCAGGCTGGAGGATGCTGACGACGTTCGCGTAGGCGCCCACCCACCCGCGATACTGGTCGGGCACGGTGTCGAGGTCGAGCACCCCGAGGTCGTGGCGAGCCGTCAGGTCATGGACGACCGTGCCGCGCTCGCTGGACGCCTCGGTATACCAACGTGAATCGATCCAGCCCGTGCGGTCGAGCATCTGCGTGATGCTGGGGTAGACCTCGCCCGTGACCGGCGACAGGTACGTGTGTGTTTCCTGCTCGAATCGGAACTCGACGGCGTTCAATTCAGCCTCCCGCCGCCTGGCGCGTAGAGCAGGGGATTGTTCTCGTCACTGTCAAGCGCCTCCACGGTCAGGTATTGTGACAGGGGCTTCGCGAGTTGGTTCCTGGTATCCGCGTTGTAGAGCCGGAGCAGCCGGCGGGCGAGGCGGACGAGGGCGAACATGACGAGCAGCGCCTCGGTGTTAGACCGGAACTCCAGGAGCACCTGTTCGATGCGCCCCTCGATGTAGATCATCCGGTCGATGTCGGTCTGCGTGACGGTCTTCATGCTTCGGCTCCGTCATCTTCGCCGGGTTCACGCTCTTCGAGTGCCAGCGGCCCCGGTGCGCTGATGGCCTCGCAGATAGCATCGTAGAGGTTCTGCGGGATGGCCTTACTGGACGCGATCTTGTAGCGGGCTTCAAGCCACAGCTTGACCACATTCTCATCCCGACCGCTCTTCTTCAGGAGTGCCCAGAGGCGTTTCCGCTGGGGTTCGGTGATGAGTGCGGTCGAGGTGGACGTCGGGCGTGGCGTCGGCACGGGCGCGGGCTGAGCCGCTCGCTTGGGCCGCGAGGCGTCCGGCTCGTCCGCGTGGAGGTCGCCCTTGTGCCACAGGTCCAGGGCCGCCCCGAACCGCATGGCGGCGTTGCGAAGAGCATCCCCGATGATCTCCTTCGTGGCGTCTCCACCGCTCTTGTCCCCGGCGTGACCGTAGCCGTAACGCGTGACGCCGCAGACCGTGAGCGTGATCCAAAGCCCCCCGACCTTGTCGAACAGCGGGAGCCCGTCCCCGGTCCAGGCCAGCGGCACCCACGTCCAGCACGGGTCGGCATCGAGCAGCCGGTCGGTCAGGGCCGCGTGGCCGACGTAGTCCAGATGCACGACCGCTGACGTCGCGTGATAGCCCCCGCACTCGGCACACTTCGCCTTCGGGAGCTTGTCCATCTCGTCGCGCCGCTTGAGCGGCTTCGGGAGCTTACTGATCTGGTTCGGTTGGAACGGGGCGCGCAACAGCGCGAGTCCGGGCGGGGGAGATGTGATCGGCGGCGCTGCCGCCGGAGTGTCTGGGGTTAAGGCCATGTGTCTTCTCCTGCTGTCGAAGGAACTTCCGGGTGGCGACGTAGCCCCTCGCCAAGAACTCGAAGGTGTCCCCGTCGCTGATGCTGTCGACATGGCGACCCGCGAGATCGGCGAGCCGAGCCCTGGCCGCCTCGAAGGCCACCGCGCCCACTTGGGACACGATGCCTTGAAGACGTGCGCCGCCAGCCTTGCCGGTGAAAATCGCGCGTGTCGCCATGTGGGGAGACTACACGCGCGGCAGGAGACTTGTCAAGTTATGCGGCTGCGTCCAGTTGTTCGATGCACCCGTCGACGTTGAAGACGATGAGTCCCAGCCACGAGCGCCCCGTCGAACTCAGTTCGTGAGCGTGACCGCGCCGTCTGTCACGAAGCGATTCGCCGCCGTGACGACGGCCATGATAACCGCCGTGGCGGTGTGATTGATCGGCACGAACGGTTGGAGCTGCACGGCGACGTGGAGTGCTTGCAGCCAGAACGTTTTCGACTTCCAGAAGGGTTTTGACATGCTCACTCCTTGGCGCGGACCGCGCCATCGTAAATGACCTGATTCATGAGGAACTGTTTGCCGCTCTCCCAGACCCCCTGGGCGAGCACGCTGAGCATCGGCACCTGAATCGTCCACCCGTGATCCCCGTCGCCGGTCACGGTTATCCCTAGCCCGATAACGATGGCGGCCACCAGCGAGACGACCCGATTGAGCGCGACGGTTTGGTTGGAAATCCAGGGGAGCCGTGAGTGCTTCAAGGCTTGGATGCCGTAGGCGATGGCCGCTCCGAGCGTCACGTGGGTCATCACATCGTCCATCATGCCAGCCTCCGCACGCCGAGCACCCGTTCGACAGGGAACCCTGCGATGCGAACTTGATCACCATCATTTCCAGACAGCAGATAGACCGTACCGCCGATGCACGACGCGAAGAACCCGACATGACCCGGCGCGTCGATGATAGTCGGCCCCGGCTGGACCGCAGGCCCGCGCGAGAGGATGACCACGTCGAACCCGGCCAGCGCCTCCGACAGTGCGACGGGCGTGCCAACGGTCAGCCAGGAGCGCGCCGCGAGACTCTTGGAGCGCGGGAGTCTGAGCAGCCACGCGATGAAGTTCACGAAGGCCGAGCACCAGGCCGTCGCGTCATCCGCGACAGTCGGGTTGTCCAGCCGCAGGAACGCGAGCACCATCGGTGTGGACATCGTCCCAGCCGTCTCGGTGACGCCGATGAACCGTTGCGCGAGGTCGAAGGCAGTGATGGTCATTTTGAGGGGGCGGCGTCGAGCCGCATCCGAATATACCCGAGGTCGGACCGGAGTTCCTGAAACCGCATCGCTTCGAGTTCGCGTTGCTCGCGCTGCACCTCGCCAGCATTGTGCAATTGGAGGTCGTGCCCGTTGACGCGGCCTTCGATGCGGACGAGCCAGACCACCACGAAGACAATGGCCGTGATCACCGCCACCCATTCCGCCGTCACCCGCCCCAACCGCTCGACTGTCGCCATGCTCGTCTCCCTACGCGATGCGTTTCCACAGGTAGACCGTGATGCCAGGCATCAGGTTGTTGTGTGGCGCCGCGTCGATGTAGTACTGCGGTCGATCGTGCGTCCACCCGACGCGATTCGCTCGTTTGACCAACGGGTTCGGCCAGTCCGATTGTCGCTGAATCGCCGTGTCGACGTAGTAAAACGGACGGCTCTGTGTCCACCCCTTCGCGGCGGGCCGGGCTCGCGCAGGATTCGGCCACTCGTAGTCGGCCATTTACGCGATCCGATACCAGTGGTACACCGCGATGTACGGCTGGAGATTATTGTGTCCGGCCGCGTCTGGATAGAACGACGGCCGGGCATACATCCATCCCGCCGTTTGCGTCAGCGAGACTCGCCGACGCGGCAGCGGCCAATCGACGGGTACTACCGGGGCGGCACCCTGGCGCAGCACGGTAGTTAGCAGATTCGGCGGATCACTCGACGGCAAGCCAGCGAGACGCGCGACACGACTGGGATAGAACGCGGCGCCAACGGCTGACGCATCGGTGTAATACGGTGGTCGATCCTGTGTCCACGTGAGGGCGAGCGCGCGGAGTCGACGCGGCGTCGACCAGTCGACCACGATGGGCGGCGTGACCTGTGGCGCGAGCGTTGTCGTGAGCAGGTTCAGTGCGTCGAATCTGGGCGCGAGGGCACGACTCCTGGGCAGAGGTAGCGACGAGGCGCCGACGGCGGTGGCGTCGGTGTAGTACGGCGGCCGATCCTGACTCCACGTGAGCGTGTGACGTCGGCCAACCCGTGACAGTGCCCAGTCCTGCGGCAGCCCAGGCGCAGTCGTGACCGCCAGGGTGGTCGTGAGCAGATTGAGCGGATCGAGCGTCGGAGATAGCGCGCGTGGGAAGCGGTCTGGTACCGTCGTGCGCCCGACGGCAGCCTGATCCTGGTAATAGGTGGGGCGATCGTTCTGCCACGTCAGACCGGCAGGGCGAAGGGGCGCGATGCGACCAGGATAGGCAGCCGCACCTACCGGTAGTGGTTCAATGTAGTAGGCCGGTCGATCCTGCGTCCACCCGTTCAGCCGCAGCGTGGGCTTGGGGAGAAAGTCGGGCGCACTCGTGGCGCCAACAGCCGTCTGATCGACATAGTACTGGGGCCGATCCTGTTGCCACGATTCCGGCAATCGCCGCAGGGGTGCAATCCGGTCGGGCTGCTGCTGGACCCCGATGGGCGGCATCCACCGCACGAGATCCTGGGTCCACCCGTTGAGCCTGAGCGCGGGCTTCGGGGCCGGGTTGGGCCAGTCCGATTGGCGCTGGATGCCAGTATCAACGTAGTACTGCGGACGGTCGAACGTCCACCCATTCAGACGGAGCGACGGCTTCGCTAGCGCATCTGGGTAGAGTGCCGCGCCGACGGCGGTCTGGTCCTGGTAGTCCTGCGGCCGAGGCTGGAGCCACCCACCAGTTTGCGGCTTGAGCCGTGCCGGGGTCGGCCACTCCGATTGCTGATTCGGCACGGACGTGGTGGGCGCCAGGGTCGTCAGGAGGAGCGAGGGGAGATCCGGGATCAGTGGCGGCCGTGGCTGCGCTCGCATCCCCACGACATGCGTGATCGTCGGGAGAACGGTATCGCTGGACGGATAGACCCCAATCGTCGTGATCAGCCGGGGCAGCCGCGGGGGTGTCGGCCAGTGGTGCTGCGCGATGGGCGGATATTGATCGACGTAGTACTGCGGACGCGCCTGCGTGAACCCAACCTTGTGCGCGGCACCAATGCGTGGATTCGGCCAGTCTTCCTGGTTGTTGGGCACCGCCGCCACGGGCGCGAGCGTCGATTGCAGCAGGTTGACGGCGAGGGTCAGCGCCAGCAGGCTGTGCGACGGTCGAGGGAACCGGGTCGGGAGATGTTGGTCGGTGAACCGATCCGGCACCACGGGCAATGCCGGGTGGAACGCGATGGTGTAGGCCGTCCAGTTGATCAGCGTCCCAGCAACCGCCCAGACCCCGGCATCCTCTGAGGCGGCCGTAGCTTGCCTGGAGGCCGCCGCCATCGTGACATTGGTGGACGTGAGGCCCCCCGTGCCTGAGTTCGCCAGTCCGCTCTGGTTCAGCGTGTAGTTGGTCGGGTAGGTCGTAATGCCGGTCTGCTCGCCTTCCATCCCGAAGAAGGTCGTCCAGAGGTAGTCCTTCGATCCGCCGGTGGGGGTGCAGGTCGTGGCGTCCGGTTGGTTCGGGGTGGTGCCCGTGGCGGCAGTTGAGAGTTCCGGCGGCAGGACGGTGGGATCGGCCGCATCCAGGATCGCGGCGGCGTAGGCGCAGAACTTGCCGTTGCCACTCGACAGCGTGATGGTGGTCCCGCCCTCGGTGCCGGTGGCCTTCTTCCAGGCCGCTGCCATCTGGTCATCGGCTCCATCGGGGGAGGCATCGAACAGTTCGGTCCAAGTCGCATCGGGCCACCCAACCGCGCCCGCCACCGCACTGCGAAACACGACGAAAATCGTGTCCCCGGCATTGATCGTGGCGGGGAGAGTAACAACGGGCGTCGTAGACGCACTGGTCCCGTTGGTGGTCGCGATGGACCGATTGGAAGGGAATGCCATAGGCACAGGCGACTCCTCAGATCGAGGAGCCGCCCTGTCCTACTGTGTTAGAGCGTTTCGATGATGAGGTTGCTACCGAGGGCGCCCACCGTGCCACCGGTGAAGGCGTTCAGCGACAACTCGCCCGTAGTCGCCGCCACACCGAGCATCGAGATGATCTCGTCAGGCCCGTTGACCCACCTCACGATCCCGCCGAAGGCGTTGAACCCTAGGTGGAGCAACATCCCCAGTGAGGTGCTACGCTGGGGTTTGGTGGTCGAGACTTGGTAGCTGACCGGCGGATTCGCGATGAGCACACTGGAGGGGTCCAGCGGCGCCACGCGGGCCAGGGCGGTTAGAGTCGCGCCCACGATAGATGTGCGCCCCAGCACCATGATGCAGGGCGAGGAGGCCGCGGCCTGCCCACCCATGTACACCTCGCGCAGTTCGCTGCGCTGGCCAGCGACACCACCTTGGATGGTGTGGTGGCCGTTGTCGGTCATGTTGGTGGTGTCGGCGACGGCGGTCGGGGTCCAGGTCGGTGCGGCGCAGGCAATACGCATGATGGGAGACTCCTTTACACGTTGACGGGGAGGTGCATGAGGGTCGCCTCACGCCAGGATTGATACTCCGGGGTTGGCACAGCGGCAGGGAGCCGGAACTCCCCACCGTGGTGAATACGCACACTGGTTTCCCAGCACTGCCCATTCCAGACCGGCCTGACTCCTCCACGGGTGCTGTGCTCGACCGTGGTTTCGAGGTCGCACACAAGGGGAATGCCGGCCTTCTCGACGTGATCGCAGAAGTAGAGATCATCGGTGCGGTAGATCGCATCGACCGCGAACCACGGTTCCTCCAGGCGGTCGAATACGGACATCTGGATCAGGATGCCGCCCAACCCGCACGCGGCCACCGGTAAGAGCCCCCGTTGCGTGGTGAGGTTGACGGAGAACACCCCCTCCGCATCGCCGACATGCTCGAACAGGTAGGGCGACCAGGGCATGTCTTTCGCGAGCATGTTCACGCTCACGATGGGCCGGCGGTGCGCGAGGAGCCGGATCAGGGTATCGGGCGGGGCGAGCACATCATCCTCGAGGATGAAGATCCACTCCGCGCCGGCTGCCCGTGCCTCGCGGACACCCGTGGTGCGATTATCGTGCGCGAAAAAGCCGGGGTAGAGTCGGATCTCCCATCCCGGCGGCAGCGCCAGCGCGTGGAGGTGCTGATAGAACTCCACACTGCTCGCTTGCGCGGGGCGACAGGGGATCGCGATCAGGCCCGTCATGGCGCGTCCGTCAGAATGATCGGAGGCGTCTCGGCTGGTACAGGTGACACCGTCAGAGGTGCGGGCTCAAATCCCAGCCCTTCCGTGAGCGTCTGCTGCTTCTCCAGGATGTCGAGCTGCTTCTTCACCGGCATACACTCACCT
>Ga0315281_10000710_pt1 | contig 47401 bp, 43 predicted proteins | sample YL17G07_0_MG_FD_204540 | JGI IMG/M metagenome (GOLD analysis project Ga0315281, IMG submission 204540) | Sediment microbial communities from Yellowstone Lake, YNP, Wyoming, USA - YL17G07_0 | ecosystem: Environmental > Aquatic > Freshwater > Lake > Sediment | place: USA: Wyoming | collected...
CGAGACAGCTTCTCGAGCACTTCTCGCTGAACGGCGGCCAGCGGCATCGGAGCAGTAGCAGAGCGCATAGGCCACCCTACCACAAACCACACTTATTTACAAGACACTACACTAGAGCTGCTCGAGCGCGCGCCGGACGAGCACCTGCGCGAGGTGCGCGCGGTACTCGCCGCTGCCGCTCACGTCGCTCCGCGGCTGGGTGCCGTCGGCGGCATGCGTGGCGGCGTCGGCCGGTGAGGCTCCGCCCGCAAGCGCCTCCTCGACGCTCCGCGCCCGCAGCGGCGTCGCCCCCATGCTCGTCAGGCCCACCTGCACGCGCCCGCCGACACGGGCCCCGCGGCCACACCGACCGTCGCCCAGTCCTGCGCACGCCGCTTGACCCTCAGGTACGCGCCCGACGCCACCCTCGGCACCCGGATCTCGGTGAGCATCTCCTGATGCGCGAGCGCGGTCACGAACATGCCGGCGAAAGACTCGGCCGCCGGGATCGTCCGCTCCCCGCCCGGGCCGCGCACAACCAGATCAGCGTCGAGCGTCAGCACGATCGTCGCGAGGTCGGAGGCCGGATCGCCATGCGCGACCGAACCGCCGATAGTGCCCCTTCCGGGATCGGGTGCTCGACCCCGAAGGCACGGACCTGTCGTTTCAGGCGTCTTGGCACGGGCGCAGATCGTCGACAAGATGGACGGGTGTGGGAGACGGCGGACCCGGAGGGGCGACGCGTCACGCTCACCGGCGATCGCTGGTTCCACATCGTCGATCGGCACAGGGAGTTGGCGGTCGGCCCCGAGTTGATCCTCGACGTCGTGGCACGACCGGATCGCCGAACGGCGGGGCGGCAACCCCGCGAAGAGTGGTTCTACCGCCGCGGCGCCGGCCCGAGCGAGTGGATCAGAGTCGTCGTACACTACGAAGACGCCCAGGGGCTCATCGTCACCGCGTTTCCTCGGAGAGACTTCCCATGATCGTGAACATCGCCGGAATCGAGTTCGACAACGTCCTCTACGACCGCGAAGCGGATGTGCTCTACCTCGCGGTGGGCGCGTCGCGGGCGGCGGACGAATTCGACGCGTCTCCGGAGGGGCACTATCTCCGCTACGACGAGCACGGTTCGCTCCTCGGAATCACGATCGTGAACGCGCGCCGGATTCTCGAGCGCGAGGGCAAGGTCACGATCACGCTGCCCGAACGGCAGGTCGAGGCCACCGATCTCGGCGACGTTCTCGCCGCCGCTTAGCTCAACCCGCTAAAGCTGCTCGAGCGCGCGCCGGACGAGCACCTGTGCAAGGTGCGCGCGGTACTCGCCGCTGCCGCTCACGTCGCTCCGCGGCTGGGTGCCGTCGGCGGCGTGCGCGGCGGCGTCGGCCGGTGAGGCTCCGCCCGCAAGCGACTCCTCGACGCTCCGCGCCCGCAGCGGCGTCGCCCCCATGCTCGTCAGGCCCACCTGCACGCGCCCGCCGACACGGGCCGCGGCCACACCGACCGTCGCCCAGTCCTGCGCACGCCGCTTGACCCTCAGGTACGCGCCCGCCGACACCTTCGGCACCCGGATCTCGGTCAGCATCTCCTGATGCGCGAGCGCGGTCACGAACATGCCGCTGAAGAACTCGGCCGCCGGGATCGTCCGCTCCCCACTCGGCCCACGCACAACCAAATCAGCATCGAGCGTCAGCACGATCGTCGCGAGGTCGGAGGCCGGATCGCCGTGCGCGACCGAGCCACCGATCGTGCCGCGGTGGCGCACCTGCGGATCGCCGATGCCCGCGGCCGCCTCCCCGATCAGCGCGCAATGCTTCGCGAGCACCGGATCGCGCACGAGCTCCGCGTGCCGCGTGAGCGCGCCGATCGCGATCCGGTCGCCGTCCTCCCGCACGTAGCGCAACTCGTCCAGCCGGCCGACGTCGACGAGCAGCGAAGGACGCGCGAAACGCAGACGCAGCATCGGAATGAGCGAGTGCCCGCCCGCCAGGAGCTTCGCGTCCTCGTCGCGGCCGAGCAGCGAGACCGCCTCGTCGACGCTCCCCGCCCGCTCGTACTCGAACGCGGCGGGGATCATGCGCCCGCCCTCGCCGCGGCCTGTACCGCGCGAACAATGTTGTGATATCCCGTGCAGCGGCAGAGGTTGCCCTCGAGCCCGTGGCGGATCTCCTCCTCCGACGGATCGGGATGCTCCTTCAGCAGCGAGACCGTCGCCATCATGAACCCGGGCGTGCAGTAGCCGCACTGGAGCGCGTGCTGCTCGTGGAACGCCTGCTGCACCGTGTGGAACTCGGCGCCGTCCGCGAGACCCTCGACCGTCGTCACCTCGCAGCCGTCCGCCTGCACCGCCAGCACCGTGCACGACTTCACCGACTCGCCGTCGAGCAGCACCGTGCAGGCCCCGCACGAGCTCGTGTCGCAACCGACGTTCGTCCCCTTCAGCCCGAGCTGCTCGCGCAGGAGATACACGAGAAGCTGCCGCGGCTCGACGTCCGCCTCCTGGCGCGAGCCGTTCACCGTGACCGCGATCCGCGTCATGCCTTCGCCTCCTGAATTGCGCGCCAGACGTTCTCGCCGCTGACCGGCATGTCGAGATGACGCACGCCGGCGGGCGCGAGCGCGTCGAGGACGGCGCTCAGCACGGCGGGCGTGGCGCCCATCGTCCCCGACTCGCCGATCCCCTTCGCGCCGAGCGCGTTCAACGGCGTCGGCGTCTCCATCGCGATCGCCTCCCACAACGGAAGGTCGGCGGAAGACGGGAACCCGTAGCCGACGAACGTGCTCGTCAGCGGCGTCCCGTCGTCGTCGTAGACGAAATGCTCGTAGAGCGCCTGCGCCACACCGGTCGCGACGCCGCCGTGCTGCTGACCCTGCGCGAGCAGCGGGTTGATCAGCGTGCCCGCGTCGTCGACGGCGACGAGCCGCAGCAGCTCGACCTGCCCCGTCTCGGTGTCCACCTCGACGACCGCGATGTGCGCGCCGAACGGAAACGTCGGGGCGCCCTGGAAATCGTGCTCGGCCTTCAGCTCGGCGAGCCGCTCGTCGGCGGCCGCGCGCGCGGCGAGCTCCGGCCACGAGAGCGACGGCTCGGGCGCGTCCACCACGCGGAAGCGGCCCACCGCGCGGTCGAGCGCGATGTCGGCCGGGCTCGCCTCGAAATAGTCGGCGACGAGCTTCTTCGCACGCTCGACCACCTCGTCCGCCGCAAGGCTTGCGGCCATGCCGCCGAGCTGCATCGACTTCGATCCATACGTCCCGGTGCCCCGGGCAATGTCGTCGGTGTCGCCCTTGAGCACCGTGACCTGCTCGATCGGCAGCCCGAGCCGCTCGGCGGCGATCATCGCGAACGTCGTCTCGTGGCCCTGGCCGTGCGAGAACGAGCCCGTGCGGACGATCGCGCCGCCCTCCGGCGTGATCTCGACCTCGCCGAACTCGCTCTCGGCGATGACGTTCGTGATCTCGATGTAGGAGGCGATGCCGATCCCGAGCTGCTTCGCGCCGCCCTCCTCGCGGCGGCGGCGCTGCGCGGCGCGCAGCTCCTCGTAGCCGGCCGCGTGGAGCGCCAGATCGAGCGCGCCCTCGTAGTCGCCCGAATCGTAGGTCGCCCCGGACGCGGTCGTGTACGGGAACGCATCCTTCGGGATGAAGTTCCTGCGCCGCACCTCGACGGGATCCATCCCGATCTCGGCCGCGAACAGGTCGAGCGCCCGCTCGATCGCCTGACAGGCCTCCGGCCGGCCGGCGCCGCGGAAGGCCGAGATCGGCGTCGTGTTCGTCACCACCGAGCGGCCCTCGACCTCGATCCTCGGGATCGCGTACACGCCGCTCGACAACAGCGCGGTCAGGTTCGGCAGGAAGGAGCCGAGCAGCGGATACGCGCCGCCGTCCTGGAGGATGCCGAGCCGGTACGCGAGCACCTTGCCGTCGCGCGTACCACCCACCGTGAACTCCAGGTGCGCCGCGCGGCCGTGCGGCAGCGCCAGCATGCTCTCGCTGCGCGTCTCCGTCCAGCGGACGGGCCGGCCGAGCCGGCGCGCGAGCCAGACGAGCAGCACGTCCTCGACGTTGAGCTGCTTGGCGCCGAAGCCGCCGCCGACGTCCGGGGCGATCACGCGCAGCTGCGACGGCTCCAGCCCGAGCGTCTCGGCGATACCGAGGCGGTCCTGGTGCGGCGTCTGCGTCGAGAGCCAGGCGGTGATCCTGCCGTCCGCACCGAGCTCGGCGGCGGCCGAGCGCGGCTCGAGCGGGCACGGCGCCATGCGCTGGCTGACGAGCGTGTCGGAGACGACGACGTCGCAGCCGTCGAAGAGGCCCGCGTCGTGCTCGGGCGAGCCGGAGCGGGCGGCGACGTTCGTGCCGACCTCCGGGAAGAGCAGCACCTCGTCCTTCGCGGCGTCCGCCGGCCTGACGGCGGCCGGCAGCGGTTCGTAGTCGACGACGACGAGCTCGGCGGCGTCCGCGCCGGCGGCCCGGCCCTCGCTCACCACGATCGCGACGATCTCGCCGACGAAGCGGGCGCGGTCGACGACCACGAGCGGGCGCCCCATGCCCTGCTCGAGGCCGGGGAGGTGCGGCGGCCCGAACGGCCCGACGTCGACGTCGGCGCCGGTCAGGACCTGCACGTTCGGGAGGGCCACGGCGGCCGACGCGTCGATGCCGGCGATGCGGGCGTGCGCGAACGGCGAGCGGACGAAGGTGACCGCGAGCGCGCCCTCCAGCGGCAGGTTCTCGACGTAGCGGCCCTCGCCGCGGAGGAAGCGCGGGTCCTCCTTCCGCAGTACGCGATGTCCGAGAATGCTCATGGGCGGCGAGCTTACAGATCTCGCCCGGAGCGCACAATCGGCAGGAGCGCGGGCGAGTTCGGCCGGTCGAGGATCGGCTGCTCGACCTCGAAGACGCTCATGGACACGGCCCCAAGAGCGAATTGTCGCCCGGCCCGGGGAGGGCCACGATCGAGCTATGCGGGAGACCGCCGATCCCGACGGGCGCCGCGTCACGCTCGACGCAGCCAGCTGGGCCCACATCATCGGTCGCCATGACGTCCTCGAGTTCCACCTGGAGGATCTGCTCCGCGCCGTGAGCCAACCGGATCGGCGCATGCCCGGACGGCGAGCTGACGAGGAGTTCTACTACCTCGCAGGGGCCGGGCCCAGCCTCTGGATCAAGGTGGTCGTACACTACGAACAGAACCAGGGACGAATCGTGACGGCGTTTCCGAGGCGGAGGTTCCCATGACCGTCGAGATCGGCGGGATCGTGTTCGACAACGTCGACTACGACCGAGAGAGCGACGTCCTCTACGTCGACATCGGCAGCCCGAAACGAGCCGTCGACTGGGACGAGTCACCCGAGGGACACGGCCTTCGGCTCGGCCCGAACGACGAGCTCGTCGGAATCACGATCGTCAACGCCCGCTGGCTGCTCGAGCATGACGGGAAGATCGTGATCACGCTGCCCGACCGCCGGCAGCTCGAGACGACCGACCTCGGCGACGTGCTCGCGGCGGCGTAGCGACCGTACCCGGCCGCCGACGGCTACCCGCCCTCGCCCGGGCGCTGCTGGCCGAGCCGGTACGCCATCAGGATCGCGTCGACGTCCTCGCCGGCACGGTGGTAGTGCCCCTTCCGGAAGCCCTCGCGCTCGAAGCCGAACCGCTCGTACAGCTTGATCGCCGGCTCGTTCCACGGGAAGACGTGCAGCTCGAGCTTCCGCACGCCGTTCGTTCGCGCCCACTCGACCGCGGCCTCCAGCAGCGCGTGCCCGACGCCCCGGCGGCGCGCATCCTGCGCGACCATCAATCCCAGGTCGGCGACGTGCGCGCTCGCGGGATGCGTGTCCCGCGCGAGGCTCAACCGCCCGACGAGCGCGCCGTCGCTCCGCTCCGCCACGAACACCGCCGCATGCGGATACCGGCGCACCGCCTTCAGGTACCGCCGCTCCTCGCCGACGCTGCGCCACTCGCCGTCGGCCGAGATCAACCACCCTTCCGGCTCCGCGCTCACGGCCTCCGCGAGACGCGTCAGCGCCTCCGCGTCCGCCGGGTCGGACGGGCGCACGACGAAGTCGCGCGTCACGCGACCACCACTCCCGCACCGCCGCGGCGCGGGTCGCCCGCGGCGGCGAGCGAGCCGTCCGCCAGCACCTCGACCGCGCTCACGCCGCCGAAGTAGAGGTTCCGCCGCCGGAAGCGCACCACCTCCCGCCCCGCCGCCTCGAACCGGTCGGCCACCGCAGCGTCCTCGCAATGCGCGACGCCCTCCTCGACGTGGATCCGCGGCGCGTCGACCGCCGCCGCGACGCTCATTCCCCCGCCGACGACGCTCGCCACCACCTGGAGGATCGCGCCGCGCAGGCGCGCCGAGCCCGCCGAGCCCAGCACGAGCCTCGGCTCGCCGTCCCGCAACACCACCGACGGCGCCATCATCGACGTCAGCCTCTCACCCGGCCGCGCGCCCGTCACGAGATCCGCCTCGCCGAGCATGTTGTTCAGGTGGATGCCCGTCCCCGGCACCACCACGCCGCTGCCCGAGCCGAGCGACGCCGACAGCGACGCCGCAGCGCCGTGCGCGTCGACCACCGAGATGTGCGTCGTGCCCGACAGCACCCGCTTCGCCAGCCCGCCGCGATGCAGCGCACGCACGAACGCGCCGCCGCGCGCCGCCTCCTGCGCCTCCATCGCCGCGCCGATCGCCTCCGGCGTCGGCTCCGCGCCGCCGAGCGCCCGCAGCCCGAGCGCGACCAGCAGCCCGCCGCTCGACGGCGGCGGATTCGAGCGGAACTCGTGGCCTCGGTACCACACCTCGAGCGGTCGCCGCCGCACCACGCGGTACGCCGAGAGATCCTCGAGCGTCAGCGCGCCGCCTCCCGCCTGCACGTGCTCGACGAGCGCCCGCCCGAGCTCGCCGCCGTACAGCGCCGCCGCCCCGCCCTCGCCGATCCGCTCGAGCGTCTCGCCGAGCTCCGGCACCGCGAAGCGCTCCCCCGCGGCGAGCGCGCGGCCTCCGTACATCGCGTCGCCCTCCGGCGAGTGGCGCAGCAGCCCGTCGAGGATCCGGTGCAGGTACGCCTGCGCCGGCGTCAGCTCGACGCCGTCCCGCGCGAGCCGCGCCGCCGGCGCGACGAGCTCCGCCCACTGCACCGTCCCCCAGCGGCGATGCGCCGCCTCGAGCCCGAGCGCCGTCCCCGGCACCGCGACCGCGGCCGCGCCCGTGCGGAAGAGCTGCTGCGTGTCGCCGTCGAAGTCGACCGCCAGCTCCAGCAGCTCCTCGCCGCCGCGCGCCGCGGCCGGAACCGCGACGAAGAAGTCATAGAGCCGCGTCTTCCCGTCCCGCGCGTCGTGGACGAGCATGAACCCGCCGCCGCCCGGGCCCGTGAGCGGGCTCTCGCACACCCACGACGTGAACGCGGCCGCGACGCACGCGTCCACGGCGTTTCCGCCCGCCTCCAGCACCCGCGCTCCCGCCTGCGCGGTCAACGGATGGCCCGCTGCGATCGCCCCTCTCACCGCTGGAGCGTAGGCACTGAACCCGGATCCGGCCAACTATTCAGATTGCCCCTACCCTGAGCCGATAACAGGGAAGTAGATGAGCAGCACCGTTCAGCAGATCCGGGGCCGCCTCGGCACGCGCGGCCTCGCCGCCACCGCGGCCCTCCTCCTCGCTCTCGTCGTCGCCGTCGCGACGCCCCAGCTCCTCGGGGCGCGCGTCGCCGCCGCCTTCGGCGCGCTCGACCACGCCGACCCCAAGCTGCTCTGGCTCGCCGGGATCGGCTTCGCGGTCTCCGTCGTCGCGGCCGCCGGCTCGTGGCTCTGCGCCATCCGGCTCTGCGGCGGCACGCTCACCCTCCCCGACGCGTGCGCCCGCTACGGCGCCGGCTCACTCGTCAACACCTTCGTCCCCGCCCGCGCCGGCGACGCGATCCGCATCGGCCTCTTCTCCCGCGTCCTCCCGAACCGCGAGCGCCTCTGGACGACCGGCAGCGCCTTCGCCGCACTCGGCGCCGCACGCGCCGTCGTGCTCGCACTCCTCGTCGTCGCCGGCTCGGCCACCGGCACCCTGCCGCTCTGGCCGCTCTTCGTCGCGCTCGGCCTCGTCGCGCTCACCGTCGCCGTCTCCGTCCACACGCGCGGGCACGACCCCGAGAGCCGCGCCGGTCACCTGCTCGACTCGTTCCGCGCCCTCGGCCGCGAGCCCGCGGGCGCGATCCGCCTCGTCGCCTGGATCGCCGTCTCCACCGCAGGGCGCCTCGCCTCGTCCACCGCCGTCGCGGCCGCCCTCGGGATCCACCACCCCCTCGCCGCCGCCGTCGTGATCGTCCCCGCCCTCGAGGTCGCGGGCATGGTCCCCCTCACGCCCGGCAACGTCGGCATCACGAGCGGCGCGATCGCCCTCGCCTTCCAGTCCCAGGGCGTCTCCTTCACCAACGGCCTCGCCGCCGGCATCGCCTTCCATGCCGTCGAGACGGCCGTGGGGATCATGTTCGGGCTCGCCAGCGTCGTCTGGCTCGCCCCCTACCGCACCCCCGCGTTCCGCCGGGTCGTGCTGCTCTCCAGCGCGGCGAGCTGGGCCCTCGGGATCGCCGGCGCCTTCAGCGCCACCGTTCTCGTCCCCCTGGTGTAGATGGCTGACGCCGCACCCGTGCACGCCCGGCTGGTGGCTCATGCACGGCGCCGGATCGGCCCGTTCAGCCTTGGACAGGCAAACCAGCCTGGCCTTCGGCTGAACAGGCCGCCCTGCTTGGCCTGAGCCATCCCCAAGCGCACCCGGGCGCGGCGTCAACCATCTATTCTGAGTCTGACCGAGTAACCTCAGGTCCCGTGAAAGCGGCGCGCGCACTCGTGGTCGTGTGCGCGCTCGCGTTGCTCCTCGCCGAGCACGCGGGCGCGCAGACGTCCTCGGACTTCGCGGGCCACCACCGCCAGGTCTTCCGCGTCGTCCTCGTCCGCGACCTCGGCCTCGCCGACCTGCCGCAGCTGGCTTCCGCCGGCGCCGTCGGGCTCGTCGTCCCGAACGCCGGCCCCCGTACGAGCGCGGCCGACGCCTTCGCCGGAATGGTGCGCGGCATCCTCTACAACACGCGCCTCGCCTGGCCGCGCGCGGACGTCGTGCTGATCCACGTGCAGAAGTCGCGCTCGATCCCGCTGCGCGGCCCCGCGATCGTCGTCGGCATGCCGCCGGACGCGCGCGTCGCGAACGACCGCCGCTACCCGATCGCCGTCATCGGCCACGACTACCGGGGGCTCCTGCGCTCGAGCCTGACGCGCGTGCCGGGGCTCGTGTCGATCGCCGACGTCGCACGCACCGCGCTCCAGACGCCCCACAGGCTGCGCGCGCAGAAGGACGCACACGCGGTGCGCACGCTCCAGCGGCTCGAGTCGCACATCGCCGTCTCGCGCGACTCGACGATGGCCGCCTCCGTGCTCCTGCTCGGGCTGCTCGTCTTCTTCGCGCTGTTCTTCCCGCACGGCGCGCCCGCCGCGCTCGGCGCGGCGCTCGCCGCGAACCTCGCGCTCGGCTGGGTGCTCGCCGGCTCCGCAGGCCCGCGGGTCGCGCTCCTCGGCGCGTGCACCGTCGCCGGCGGCATCCTCGGCGCGCGCCTCCTCCGCTCCGGGACGCGGCTCGGCCTCGCGCTCGTCGCCGTCGTCGCAGCCTACGCGGCGACGATGGCCGTCCATCCCGAGGCGCTCTCCCTCGCGCCGATGGGCCCCGAGCTGACGAGCCGCTTCTTCGGCGTGTCGAACCTGCTCGAGACCTTCCTGCTCGCGCCCGCGCTGATCGGGGCGAAGCTGCTCGCCGACCGTTTCGGCTGGCGGGCGTTCGCCGCGGTCGCGCTGCTCTCGCTCGTCACGATCGCCGAGAACCAGCTCGGCGCCGACGGGGGCGGCGCGATCGTGATCGGCGTCGCCTTCGCGGTGCTCGCGGTCGGGATGTCCGGAGCCGGGTGGCGCCTCGTCGTGCCCGCGCTCGGCCTCGCGGCGCTCACGGTCTTCGCGCTCCTCGACCTCGACGCCGCCTCGAACAGCCCCGACCATCTCCGCGGCGCGCTGCACGGCGGCGTCAACGGCTTCGCGCACGTCGCCACGAACCGCGTGCCGCTCGCGTACACGCGCATGGTCGAGCAGTGGTGGCTGCTCTTCCCCGCCGTCGCCGCGCTCGCGATCGGCGTCGCCGTCGCGCGCTCACGCCGCACCTCGGCGCTCGGCCTCGCCATGCTCGCGGCACTCGGCGCGTCGCTGCTCGTCAACGACTCTCCCGGGCCCGTGATGATCGCCGGCCTCGCCGTCGTGCTCGCGATCGAAGGCGGGCTCGTGCACTCGAGCCTCACCGTGCCGATCCTGCGCCGCCTCACCGCCCCGCCGGCTCCCGTCCCGCAGCCGTGACGCAGCGCAACCCGCTCGCCCGCGAGGCGCTCCTCTCCGCGGCGGCGGCGGCGCTCGTGGCCGCGCTGCTCGCCTGGCTCGGGCCGCCCGGCACCGACCTCGCGGCGCACGCGTACCAGCGCACCCTCTTCCTCCAGCACGGCTTCACCCTCTGGAACAACTTCTGGTACGCCGGCCGCTACAGCTTCGTCACCTACAGCCTCCTCTACTACCCGCTCGCGGCGTGGCTCGGGATCCGGCTGCTCGCGGTGGCGACGATCGCGCTCGCCGCGCTCGCGTTCGCGGTCGTGCTCGGCCGCGAATGGGGGCCGACCGCGCGCTGGTCGAGCCGCAGCTTCGCCGTCGTCTGGGCCGGAATCGTCCTCTCCGCCGCGTTCCCGTTCGCGCTCGGCATGGCGATCGCGCTGCTCGCGATCTGGGCGCTGCAGTCGGGGGCGCGCTGGCGGTCGATCGCGTTCGCCGCGCTGACGCTCGCCGCGAGCCCGCTCGCGTTCCTGCTGCTCGTCGTGGTGCTCGCGGGCGTCGGGCTCGCGCGGCGCGACGCGCTCCGCCGCAACTGGATCGAGGTCGCAGGCGTCGCCGCCGCAGGCCTCGCCGAGGTCGTGCTGTGGCGGATCTTCCCCGGCGGCGGGCGCTTCCCGTTCTCCTTCGCCGAGGCGGCCGCGGGCGTCGCGTTCTGCGTCGTCGGGCTCGTGTTCACGTGGCGCGTCGAGAGCGCGCGCGTGCTGCGCTTCGTCTTCGCCGTCTATCTCGCGGCGTACGTCGCGTCGTATCTCATCCCGTCGGCGGTCGGCGAGAACGTCGGCCGGCTCCGCTTCGCCGCGATCCCGCTCGCGGTGCTCGTCTTCTCGCTGCGCCGGTGGCGGCCGCTCGTTCCCGGCATTGCCGTCCTGCTGCTCGCCGTGTCGTGGAACGTGACCCCGCTCGCCGCGAGCTACTCCATGAACAGCTCCGACGTGACTGCGCAGGCGAGCACCTGGCCTGTCGCGATCGCGTTCCTGCACGAGCACCTCGGCGCCTCGTTCCGGGTCGAGGCGGTCGACACGGCGACGCACTCGCCCGCCGTCTACCTCGCCGACGCGGGCATCCCGATCGCGCGCGGCTGGTTCCGCCAGGACGACTTCCCGCAGAACGAGGTGCTGTACGGCACGCTCGGCGCCAGGACGTATCTGACCTGGCTGCACGGGCTCGGCGTGAAGTACGTCGTGCTCTCCGACGCGGCGCCCGACTACAGCGCGCGCGGCGAGGCGAGGCTGCTGCGCAGCGGACGCTCGGGCCTCACGCCGGTGCTGGCCACGACGTCGCTGATGATCTTCGCGGTGCCGCACGCGCGGCCGATCATCACCGGCCCGGACCATCCGCGGCTCGCATCGCTGACGGGCTCGGGCATGTCGGCCGTCCTTCACCGAGGCGGGACGTACCGCATCGCGGTGCGCTACAGCCCGTACTGGCGCGCGTCGCACGGCTGCCTGAGCAGGGGCAAGGACGGCATGCTGCGCCTCGCGACGCGCCGGCCGCAGACGGTCGGGCTCGTCTTCGACGTCACACCGGGACGCGCGCTCAGCCAGCTCGCGGGCGACGCGCCCGAGTGCTCGCTGCCGAAGCGCTAGGCGCGCCGCACGAGCTCGTCGAGCGGCTTGCGGTTCGCCTTCGCCGACCACTCCTCGGCGTCGCGCGACTGCGGGTCGCGCAGCTTCGCCGGATAGCCGAACGACAGCACAGCCTTCACCTCGCCGCCGCAGATCCGCGCAGCGGCCTCGGGATCGCTGATCCCGTTCGGGCACGAGACGACGCCCTCGTTCCACGCGGCGAGCATCATGTTCTGCGCGCAGCGGCCGACGTCCATGCCTCCCGCCGCGCCGACGATCGCGACGACGAGCGTCGCGCCGAGCACGTTGCCGGGCCTGTACACCGCGTCCGCGAGCTCCGTCCGCGCCGTCTCGACGAGGACGAGCTCCCACTGCTGCGTGTTGCGCGAGCTGCCCGCGAGGCGGCCCGCATCGAGGATGCGCGTCACGACGTCCTCGGGCACGGGAGTGCCGGCGTACTCCCGTACGTCACGCTTGCTCGCAATCGCGAGCCGCGCGTCCATCAGCCGCGGAGGAACGACGGGACGTCCATGTCGTCCTCGTCGTTTCGCCTGCTCGAGCCGCTCGTGCCGCTCGTCAGCACCGGCGTCGAGAAGAGCGGCCGGCGGGCGCGCGTGCCGCGGCCGATGCCGGTGGCGACGACGGTGACCCACACCTGGCCCGTGAGCCGGTCGTCGATGGTCGCGCCGAAGATGATGTTCGTCTCGTCGGTGGCGGCGCCGCGAATCACCTCCGCGGCCTCGTTCACCTCGATCAGCGTCATGTCGTCGCCGCCGGCGATCGAGAGCAGGATGCCGGTCGCGCCGGTGATCTCCTCGTCGATCAGCGGCGAGCGCAGCGCCCGCTCGGCCGCCTCCTTCGCGCGGTTCTCGCCGGTGGAGGCGAAGCCGATGCCCATCAGCGCCGTGCCGGAGTCGCTCATGATCGTGCGCACGTCGGCGAAGTCGAGGTTGATCAGGCCGGGCATCGTGATCAGGTCGCAGATGCCCTGCACGCCCTGGCGGAGCACGTCGTCGGCGACCTTGAACGCGTCGAGCATCGAGGTCGAGCGGTCGAGCACCTCGAGTAGGCGGTCGTTCGGGATCACGATCGTCGTGTCGCACGCCGCGCGCAGCGCCTGAACGCCCTGCTCGGCCTGCGTGCGCCGCTTCGTCCCCTCGAACTTGAACGGCGTCGTGACGATGCCGACCGTGAGCGCGCCGAGGTCACGCGCGATCTTCGCGATGACCGGCGCTGCGCCGGTGCCGGTGCCGCCGCCCTCGCCCGCCGCGACGAAAACCATGTCCGAGCCGCGCAGCGCGTGCTTCAGCTGGTCGTACCCCTCCTCGGCAGACGCGCGGCCGATCGCCGGGTCGGCGCCCGAGCCGAGACCCTGCGTCAGCTCGCGGCCGATGTGGATCTTCACCGACGCGTCGCTCATGTGCAGCGCCTGGATGTCGGTGTTCACCGCGATGAACTCGACCTGGCTGATGCCCGCGTCGATCATCCGGTTCACGGCGTTGATGCCTGCGCCGCCGACGCCGATCACCTTGATCACGGCGAGGTAGGCGCCGCTGTCGGGCCGCGGCGCGCGGTTCAGCCGCGCCGGCTGCTCGGGGAGCGGCTCGACGTAGCGCGACCGCGGCGGAGCTTCGACGTGCGACGCGGGCGGCTCGAGCACGCGCGGCGGCGGCACCGAGACCGGCGGCTCATGGCGCGGTGCGGGCGGCTCATAGCTCGGTGCGGGCGGCTCGTGCCGGACCTGCGGCGGCGCCGGGGCGGGCGCCGGCTCCGGCGTCTGCGCGGACGGGGCCGGCGGCGCGGGTGGCGCAGCGCGCGAGGCCTCCTCCCAGCTCGGGACGTGCTCGACCGTCCGCTCCTCCGGCTCGGTCACCGGCGGGGTCGCGGGGGCGGCCTCCTGCGCGACGGGCTCTTCCCCGCCTTCGGCCTGACGCTGCGCGGCTTCCGTCGCCCGGAAGAGCTCCGCGAGCGGGCCCTCACGCATGCTGGCGCGCCGACGCGCCATCGAGCACCTCCTTGGCGAGGTCTCGGTACATATCCGCGGCGTCTCCGCTCGGGTCGTACTTCAACACCGACATCCCCTTCACGGGAGCCTCCGCATACCGCACAGTCTTGCGGATCTTCGTCTGGAGCACGAGGTCGCCGAAGTTCTCCTTGAGGATCTCGACCGCTTCCCGCGAGTGCAGCAGGCGCTTGTCGAACATCGTCGCGAGGATCCCCTGGATCTCGACGTGCGGGTTGAGGTTCTCCCGGATCATCGAGAGCGTGTTCTCGAGCTGCACGAGGCCGCGCAGCGAGAGGTACTCGCACTGCACCGGCACGATCACGCCGTCGGCCGCGACGAACGCGTTGATCGTCAGCAGGCCGAGCGACGGCGGGGTGTCGATGAGGATGTAGTCGTACTTCTCGCGCACCTCGACGAGCGCCTTCTCGAGGGCGCGCTCGCGGCCGATCATCGAGGAGAGGGCGAGCTCGGCGCCCGCCAGGTCGATCGAGGCGACGCCGACGTCGATCTCCTGCGTGCGGATGATCTCCGAGATCGGCAGCTTGTGGACGAGCACGTCGAACATCGAGCGCTCGATCTCGTCGGGGTTCCAGCCCTGGGACATCGTCAGGTTGCCCTGCGGATCGAGGTCGATCGCGAGCACCCGCATCCCCTTCTCGGCCAGCGCGACGCCGAGGTTCAGCGTCGTCGTCGTCTTGGCGACGCCGCCCTTCTGGTTGGCGAACACGATGATCCTGGCCAAGGTGGGGCCCTTATCCGTCCTCGCCCGCGTGTTCGGGCGCGGGAGTAACCGCATGAGCGCCATCGTCGCTCACCTTTCGAATCAACGCACCAGAGTCCTTCTCCAGTAGGTTCCGGCCCGTGGACCGGAAGTGGCGCGCCCTCATCGTCGTGTGTGTGGCCATTTTCATGCTCCTGCTGGACATCACCGTAGTCAACGTGGCGCTCCCGCAGATCCAGAGGGAGCTCCATGCCTCCTTCACCGACCTCCAGTGGGTCGTCGATGCGTACGCCCTGATGCTCGCGGCGGTGACGCTGAACGCGGGCACGCTGGGCGATCTGCTGGGCCGCAAGCGGGTCTTCGTCGCCGGCGTCGCCCTCTTCACCGCCGCGTCGGCCGCCTGCGGCGCGGCGAGCTCCCCCCTCTTCCTCAACCTCGCCCGCGGAGCCCAGGGGGTCGGCGGAGCGATCATGTTCGCGGTCTCGCTCGCCATCCTCTCGCAGGAGTTCCACGGCAAGGAGCGCGGCACCGCCTTCGGCGTCTGGGGCGCGACGATCGGCGCCGCCGTCGCGATCGGCCCGCTCGTCGGCGGCATGCTCACGACCTGGCTCGGGTGGCGCTGGATCTTCTTCGTCAACCTGCCGATCGGGGCTCTCTGCGTCGCCGGCGCGATCCGCGTGCTGCACGAGTCGCGCGACGAGGAGCACGGCGGGCTCGACCTGCCCGGCTTCGCGACGCTGGCAGGCGGGCTCTTCGCGCTAGTGCTCGCCCTCCTGCGCGGCAACGACTGGGGCTGGGGGAGCGGACGCGAGCTCGCGCTCCTGGTCGCCGCCGCCGTGCTGCTCGCCGGCTTCGTCGGCATCGAGCGCCGCAAGCGCGAGCCGATGCTCGACCTCGCGCTCTTCCGGGTGCCGACGTTCTCGGGCGCGCAGATCGTCGCGTTCGCGATCTCGGCGGCGATGTTCTCGCAGTTCCTCTACCTCACCCTCTACCTCCAGAACGTGCTCGGCTACTCGCCGATCCAGTCGGGACTGCGCGTCCTGCCGCTCTCGCTGCTCTCCTTCTTCGTCGCGCCGTTCGCAGGCCGGTTTTCTGCGCACGTACCCGTCCGGCTGCTGCTCGGGCTCGGGCTCGCGCTCGTCGGGCTCGCGCTCCTGCTCATGCACGGCGTGACGACCCACTCGGGCTGGACGGAGCTGCTGCCGGGGTTCATCGTCGGCGGCGCCGGGATCGGACTGGTGAACGCGCCGCTCGCGTCGACGGCCGTGAGCGTCGTCGAGCCGCGCCGGGCCGGCATGGCGTCGGGAACCAACAACACGTTCCGGCAGCTGGGGCTCGCCACCGGCATCGCCGGCCTCGGCGCGATCTTCCAGGACCGCATCCAGAGCGAGCTGCACGGCGCCGGCTCGGCGAAGGCGGTCGCGTCGGGCATGGTCCAGGGCAGCGCGCTCGCCCGCGCCGCGTTCGTCAGCGGGCTCAACGAGATCCTGCTCGTCGCCGCGCTCGTCGCGTTCGCGGGCGCAGCGCTCGCACTCGTGCTGATTCGCGGACGCGACTTCGTCGCGAGCGGGCCGCCGGCTACGACGTAGTCGCGCCGGCGTGCCGGAAGTGCGGCCTGACGCGCAGGCCGACCTGCCAGGCGGTGACGATCAGCATCACCGCGGCGCCGGTGACGATCACGAGCGCCTGCGCGGCGACGGAGAACGCGAGCGCCTCGGTTCCCTTCATGCCGCTCGCCATCAGGATGGCGGCGCCGGCGCCGGCCTGCGTGGCCGCGCCCGCGGGGGCGATCGGCAGCGCCGCCGAGGCGGCCGACGCGCAGAGGAAGGCGAGCGCGAGCGCGAACGAGCCGTGGAGCGAGAGCGCGTTCAGCAGCAGGAAGACCGCGGTGCCGCGCAGGCCCCAGGAGACGGAGACGAGCAGCCACGCGGCGCCCGCCTCCTTCGTGCAATGCGTATGCGAGGCGAGCCAGCGGCCGACGCGATACCGCGTCACCCGCTCCCGCCTCGCGAGGATGGGAAGGAACGCGACGACGAGAGCCGCGAGGACGCCGGCCACGGCGACGACGAGGAAGCCGGCGCGAACGAGCATCGAGCTCGAGCTCACGGCGGCGACCGACGCCATCGGCGTCAGGGCTGCGTTGTCGAGCATCCCGAGCACGATCAGGCTGAGCCCGACGGTGCCGAGCCCCACGCGCGTGCCCGGGAAGCGCTTGACGACGGCGATCCGAACGACGTCGTCGAGTCTGCCGGGAAGCGCGATGCCACCGACGCAGGCCGCGCCGCCGGCGAAAGCGAGCGCCGAGGACGACGGACGGTCGTGCTTCGCGAACAGCCGCTGCCAGCCCCAGGCCTTGAAGGCGTAGGCGATGAAGAAGAGCACCGCCGAGGCGCCGACGAGCAGCGGATCGGCGTGGTGGAGCGGCCAGCCCGAGCGCATGAAGTGCCTCGCGCTGAAGAACGCGACGACGAGGAGCACGGCTCCGAACCCTGCGTTCAGCAGGATCTGGGCTTTTCTGTTCGAAAGAAGGGCGCGCACCGCAGTCCTGACTCGGTTATCGGCGCTCTGGGTACGGAAAGTGAGTGCCTCTTTCGAGGACTGGTCTCCGATCCTTGAACGTCCAACCTAGCCGCGGGGTCGTGAGACCCGTGTAAAGGCTTGGGTCAGCCGGGCTCGCCGTCGAAGTAGTCGAGCTGCTCGAGGCGGGCGATCACGCCGACGCCCCGGAAGAAGATCTTGTTCGAGCGCGGGTAGTAGCAGACGTCGTTCAGCTCACGGGTGCCGTAGGCGAGGTACGTGAGCCCCGACTCGCCGCTGCGCAGGCAGTGCGAGATGCGCGTGCCGGCGGGCCGCGAGATCACGTGCCCGCGACGGATCGGATGCGTCTCCTGCGGCGCGCTCTGCGTCGCAACGCCCGGCCGCGGCGGCCCCCAGAGCTCGAGCGTTCCGTCGCCGTCGAGGACGACGAACACCTCCTCGTCGGCGGAGTGGCAGTGGGGCGGGGCGCCTTCGCCGTTCGGCGGGACGGAGCACAGGTTCAGCCCGCTCTGCTGCGCGCCCGCGTGGTGGCCGACACGCTTCCAGATCCCGCCGTGCTCGCCTTCGACCTCGGCGGCCGCGACGACGTTCGGCGGGCGGTCGCCCGGCGTGCCCTCGGGAGCTCCGAGCGCGGCCTCCGTCTTGAACGGGTGCGCCTCCAGCAGCTGAACGGACGAGTGCGCGAGCCCCGCGATGCGCGTACGGGGCAGCACGCCCGTCTCGGGCGTCAGGCGCTGCCCGAAGATCAGCACCTCGAGACCGCTCTCGCCTGCGATCAGCGTGTGCGCCGGCCCACCCGCGACGTGGACGATCGTGTCGCCGGCGGTGACGGCGCAGGTCGAGCCGCCCTGCCACAGCGTCGCCGAGCCGCCGACGACGTGGAAGATCTCCTCCTCCGCCGTGTGCCGGTGCGGCGGCGTGATCACCTGCTCCGACGCGAGGCGCACACGGTGCGCGCCGACGCGGACGCTGCCGGCGGCGTCGGCGAGACGCTGCCAGTGCCCGCCGAACGGCCGCACCGACTCCGGCACGTCGACGCCGTCGACGTCATCCCAGTGGACGAGGGTCACACGTGGACTATCGCATCACCGAACACCGCGCTGCAAGCGGCGGCGCACGCGGCGGCGGCGGCCTCCGCGGCAGGATCTCGTTCGCGGCGCGCCCACGCCTCAGCCTCGCCGACGAGCTCCCGGAGCTCCGGGAGCAGCAGCTCGGGCGGGGCGCCCTCGCGGTCGAGCACCTCGATGCGCTCGAGCCGGGCGAGCAGCGCGTGCGCCTCTTCCATGGCTCGACCGTAGCGGCCGATCTGTGTCAGCTCGCGCGCAACTCTGCGACGCCCGCGGCCTTCGCGCGCACGCCGAGCAGCGTGTCGTCGAGCTCGCGCAGGAGCTTCGCGCGATTGCCGTGCAGCAGCACCGCGACGAGCATGCGGCGGACGAGGTCGAGTGTCGGCTCGCGGAAGCGCTCGACGAGGTCGGAGCGCTCCTGCGGCGTCTCGCCGAGCAGCGCGGCGGCGCGCATGCCCGCGGCCCACGTGCCGTCGCCGTCGCCGAGCGCGGAGCCGAGCGCCTGGCGCAGCTGCTCCGCGCGGAACGGATCGTCCTGGAAGAGTGCGAGCTCCCAGCGGTCGAGCGCGTCGCCGAGGCCGGTGTCGTCGTCGGCGAGCGCGAGCTTCGGGCGCAGCTGCACCGCGACCGAGGCGCGGAAGGGGTCGAGGCGCGTCGCCTCGCCGGGCGGCGCGGTCGCCGCGATCGGCAGCACCGGGCGGATCCCGTACGGCCGCCAGTCGAGGCGCTCGAAGAGCACCGGGCCGGCGGCGACGGGCGCGGCGGTCGCGAGCCGCAGCGCGGTCACCGCGTCGGCGAGCTCGCCCGGCGCGTCGGGCACCTCGTCGGCGCCGCGGTCGAGCGGGCGCTCGAGCTCGAGCACGCAGAGCCGGTCGGGCTCGCGTCCGAAGTCGCGCGGAAGCAGGCCGGTCGCCTCGGGCCACATCGCCGCGAGCTCGCCGGCCGCCGCCGCACGCACGCGGATGCCGCCGCCGAGGTCGATGCTCGAGCCGCAGGAGACGCCGACGAGCGGCGCGACCGCGCCGTACGCGTGACCGTCTCCGAAGAGCGACTCCTCGAGCTCGGCGTACGCCCGGTCGAATGCCTGGTCGTCCCAGTCGAAGCCGCCGCAGCCCTCGGCGGTTCGCACGAGCAGCGGCACGAGCACGCTGCGATAGAGCGCGCGCGACTCGTCGGGTGTCACGCCTTCGTGTGCGCGCGCGAAGATCCGCGCCGCCGGCTCGCGCTGCAGGTCGTCGACAGCGGAGCGCACGTCGTCGCGCTCGTAGAGACGATCGACGCGCGCCTCGACGAAGCCGCGCACGAGCGGGCGATACTCGTAGAGCGTCGGGCGCCCGTACGAGCCGTGCTCCTCGAACGAGAAGGGCAGATCGGCGCCCGAGTCGAGATCGCGGTGGAACGCCGCGAAGGCGCCGAGGCAAAAACGGCGCAACGTGTCGTAGAGGTGCGGAGAACGCATCCAACTTCCGCTCTACGACGCGTCGGGCCTGATTCCTCCTACCTGTGCTCGAAGGCGAGGCGGATCCCGAAAGCGACGAGCACGACGCCGGTGAAGCGGTCGAGCGCGCGCCGCACGGCGGGACGGCGCAACACGGTCGAGCCGTGCCCGACGAGGATCCCGTAGAAGACGAGCCACAGCAGCGTAAGCGCGCAGAAGATCACGCCGAGCACGAGCAGCGAGGCGAAGCCGTGCCTGTCGCCGTGCACGAACTGCGGCAGGAAGCTCGTGAAGAAGACCGCGATCTTCGGATTGCTGAGATCCGAGAGCAGCCCCTGGCGCGCGGCCTTCCCCGCAACACGCCGGCCGCGGAGACGACCTTCGAGCTCCGTCGTCGCGACGGGGGAACGGTTGCGGAGCATCTGGATGCCCAGCCAGACGAGGTAGACCACGCCGGCGATCTTCAGGACGAGGAAGGCGACGGCGGAGGCGCGCAGGACGGCGGCGATCCCGACCGCTGCGGCGAGCGTCCAGATCACGAGCCCGGTCGTGACGCCGACCGCCGCGAACACGCCGCCGCGCCTGCCGGCGAGCAGGGCGTGCTTCGTCACGATCGCGGTGTCGGGCCCGGGAATGAGGATCAGCAACACCGAGATGACGAGAAACGGCGCGAGATCGATCCCCATCGGCGCGAGTATCTCAGTTGGCGGCTTTACGCCTACCATCCCGATATGAGCCGGCGCTTCATGGGCATCCGCTGGTGGCTCGGCGCGGCCTTCGCGCTCGTGGCCGCCGTGTCGACGGCGCTCGTCGTGTCCCAGTTCTCGACGCAGTCACAGAACGCGTTCCGCGACCGCGCCCAGGAGCTTGCGCTCGGCAGCGCCGTCGTCGCGGCGCGCGACGTCACCGTCGCCGCCCGGAACGGCAAGCTCGCACAGAGCCTGCCGGAGATCGCGCGACGGCAGGATCTCGAGCTGCACGTCTTCGACGCGCGCGGCGTCGAGCTCGCATCCGGCGCGCCGGGCGGCGGCACCGTCCACGAGGTCTCGCACGAGCGCACCGCCCTGCTCGCCGCGCTTCGCGGCGACCGCTACCGCGGCAGCACGTCGAACGGCCGCGTCTTCGTCGCGGGAGTGCCGCTGCGCGGCCCGGGTCTCGGGGCGCTCGTCGCGTTGAACGTCCGGCCCGACGTCGCGGCGGCGATCGGGATCGTCAGCGACCAGGCGCTGCGCGCAGGCGTGATCGCCGGCGTGAGCTCCCTGCTCGTCGGGCTGCTGCTCGCGCAGCTGATCGCGCTCCGCCTGCGCCGCCTCTCGGCGGCCGCCGAGGCGATGGCCCTCGGCGACTTCGAGTCGCCGCTCCGCTATCGCTTCCGCGACGAGTTCGGTGCGCTCGCGCACAGCTTCGAGCGCATGCGCCGCCAGCTCCGCCGCTCGTTCCGCCAGATCGAGGGTGAGCGCGACCGCCTGCGCATGCTGCTCGAGCGGCTGCACGAGGGCGTCGTGACCGTCGACGCCGACCTCGTCGTGCAGTTCGCGAACGCGGAGGCGCGCCGCGTGCTCGGCGGGCGGCTGACCGAAGGCGACGCGCTGCCGGATCCGTGGGCCGGCTTCTCGCTGCGCGCGTTCGCAGAAGGGCTCTTCGATCCCGCCGCGTCGCTCGCGCAGGTGAGCGTGACTCCCGACGAGGAGCGCGCGCTCACCGTCGTCGGCATCCCGGCGCAGCCCGAGGGCGACACGGTGCTCATCGTGCTCGACGACCTCACCGAGCAGGAGCGCCGCGAGCTCGCCGAGCGTGAGTTCGTCGCGAACGCCGCGCACGAGCTGCGCACGCCGCTCACGACGATCATCGGGGCCGTCGAAGTGCTCCAGTCGGGAGCAAAGGACGATCCGGTCGAGCGCGACCGCTTTCTCGCGCACATCGAGCGCGAGGCCGCCCGGCTCGCGCGGCTCGCCCGCGCGCTGCTGACGCTCGCGCGCGCCCACGCGGGGCAGGAACCGCCGCGCTCGGAGCCCGTCGCGCTCCGGCCGTTGCTCCGGGAGGTCGCGGACGACCTGCACCCTCCGGCCGGCGTCGCCGTCGAGATCGAGTGCCCGCCTGAGCTCGCCGCGATCGTCAACCAGGACCTGCTCGAGCAGGCGCTGCGGAACCTCGGCGAGAACGCCGCGAAGCACACGCAGCAGGGCCGGGTCGTGCTGCGCGCCTACGCCGTCGGGAACACCCTGCGGGTGGAGGTCGAGGACACCGGCGTCGGCATGAGCGCAGACACGCAGCGGCACGTGTTCGACCGCTTCTACCGCGGCAAGGACCGCGACGCCGAGGGCTTCGGGCTCGGGCTCGCGATCGTCCGGCAGACCGTGCGCAGCCTCGACGGGCGCATCGAGCTCGACTCCGCGCCCGGCAAGGGCACGCGCGTGCGCATCGTGCTCGAGCAGGCGCAGGTGCGCGAGGCGGTGCCGGTCGCGTGAGCCCGCAGGCGAGCATCCTCGTCGTCGACGACGACCCCGGCGTGCTCGACGTCGTCGCGTTCACGCTGCGGCGCGAAGGCTTTGCGGTGGACGAGCAGCGCGACGGCGCGGCAGGCCTCGAGGCGGCGCGCGCGCAGAGCTACGACATCGTGATCCTCGACGTGATGCTGCCGGGTGTCTCCGGCACCGACGTCTGCCGCGCGTTGCGCGCCGAGAGCGACGTCCCGATCCTGATGCTCACCGCGCGCGATGCCGAGATCGACCGCGTGCTCGGGCTCGAGCTCGGCGCCGACGACTACGTGACGAAGCCGTTCTCGACGGCGGAGCTGCTGAGCCGCGTGCGCGCGATTCTGCGACGGCGCGAGCTCGACCGCGCGAACGGCGGTGCGGCCGTGCGCCGTCTCGGCGGCCTGCACATCGACCTCGGCCGTCACGAGGTGCTCGTGGACGGCGAACGCGTGCATCTGACGCTGTCGGAGTTCAAGGTGCTCGCGCTGCTCGCGGAACAGCCGGAGAGAGTCGTGTCGCGGCGCGAGCTGATGCAGCATCTCTGGGCGAGCCAGCACGTCGGCGACGAGCACGCGTGCGAGGTGCACATCTCGAACCTGCGCCGGAAGATCGAGCGCGACGCGTCGAAGCCCGAGCGCCTCGTCACCGTGCGCGGCCTCGGCTACAAGCTCCTGTCCGTGTGAGGCTCGACACGCCGCCGCCGGGCTGCTCGAGGGCGATCTCAGGTGTCCGACACTAGGGCGATCTCAGGTGTCCGACACCTGGAGGTAGCGGAGTGTCCGACACTTTGAGGTCGAAAAGTGTCGGACACTGTTAAGTCGGTGCGCAGAAGTCGTGCAGGAGTCGTGACGGTGCCTGGCCCGGGCCTGGCACAGTCGGTGCGCAGAAGTCGTGCAGGAGTCGTGACGGTGCCTGGCCCGGGCCTGGCACCGGGGTTCGGGGCGGGTGACTGCCGGGGCTACGCGCGGAGGACCGCTCGGCGCGGGCCGGCGAGGAAGCCGGCTTCGACGAGCAGGGGCATGATCATCGAGTCGACGACCGGCTCGCTGTCGAAGCGCTCCACCGCAAGCCGCTTCGCGCCGCCGCGCTTCACGTGCACGACGAGCGCGGCGAGCGCCTCGCGCAGCCACGCCTCCTCGGGCTCCCGGAGCGGCACGAGCGAGCGGCCGCCGCGCTCGACGAAGAGCGCAGGCTCGCCGCCCAGGAGCACCACGTGCGCACCCGCAACACGCGCCGCACGCGCACCCGCACGCTTCGGCCACGGCAGCGCGGCACCGTACGGCTGAGCCGGGTCGGCGGCCGCGAGCACGAGCGGCTCCGCCTCCTCCCCCTCGCGCGGGCGCAGCTCCCGCAGGCGCTCGACCGCGCCGCCGAGCGCGAACTGCGCGCCGCCGAGACCCTCGACGAAGTAGCCGCGCCGGCAGGTTCCCAGCGTCTCGAGCGCGCGCAGCTCCGAGTAGACCGCGCCGTAGCCGCCCGGGATCCCCTCGCCGCGCACGCCGTCGCGCGTCACGATGCCCTGCCGCTCGAGCAGCAGCTCGGCGAGCGCACGCCGGTCCGGCTCGCCGCCCGCGAAGAGCCCCGCCGCCAGCGACCAGCGGCCCTGCGTCGCGGTGACGGCGCCCGACCGCGAGCGGGAGAAGCGGCGGACGCGCCGGTCGGCGCGCGGAGCCTGGTAGCGGCGCTCCGCACGCAGCGGCTGCCACGCATCGTTCGTCACCTCACCGGCCCACACGAGATCCCAGAGCGCCGGCAGCGCGACCGCGTCCTCGAGCCGTGTCGCGTCGAGCAGGCCGAGCCAGAAGAGCGCGCCGCCCGTCAGCGCGACGCGGACCGCCTCGTGCGCGTCGCCCTCTGGGGCCGTCGCGGCAGACGGCCGCCCGAGCACCGGCGCGTCCTCGCGGAAGAACACCGCGACCCGGTCGAGCCCCGCGCCGACCCAGACGAGCTCCCCGGACGCGCACAGCTGGTCGAGCTGCTCCGGCCGGTACGAGGGCACGCGACGCCGCAGCACCTCCGACTCCCACAGCGACACCGGCAGCGCGAGCCCCTGGAGCGGAATCAGCGCCTCGCGCAACGTCGCGCGCCCGTCGATCCCGTGCCAGTGCGGCAGGAAGCGGCCGAGCGCCGCCTGCTCGGTCGGCTCGATCTCGCGGCGCAGCGCAGCAAGCGACGCACGCCGCAGCCTGCGCAGCACGTCGGGATCGCACCACTCGCGTTCGACACCGCCCGGGCGCAGCTCGCCGCGCACGAGCTTCTCCTCGCGCTCGAGCTCGCGCAGATGAGGCTCGACGTCGACGCCGAACCACGCGTTCACCTGTCGCGTCGTGAACGGCCCGCGACCGCGCGCGTACCGCTGCACGATCTGCCGCAGCGACTCCGGGCCGCCCTCGAGGAAGACGTCGGGCAGGCCGGACGGCGGCATGACGCCGAGCGCGTCGCGGTAGCGGCCCGCATCCTCGACGGCGATCAGCCGCTCCTCGCCCGTGACGCGCACACGTACCGCACGGCGCTCCGCCTCGAGGATCGCCGCATGCGCTTCGTCGAACTCGCCGACGCGCAGGTCGCCGCGGAGCCGCAACAGGTCGTGCAGATGATCCGGGTTCTTCGCTTGCGGCCGCAGCGACACCTCGACCTCGGCGAGCGCGTCGACGTCGATCAGCTCGCGCAACTCTTCCTGGCCGAGCAGCTCCTTCAGCAGGTCGCGGTCGAGCGAGAGCGCCTGCGCACGCCGCTCCGCCGGCGGCGTGTCGTCCTCGTACATGTAGGTGGCGATGTAGTCGAAGAGCAGCGACGACGCGAACGGCGACGCGCTCGCGCTCTCCACCTCGACGAGGTCGATCTCGCGCGTGCGCAGCCCGTGCAACAGCTTCTTCAGCGCCGGGAGGTCGAAGACGTCCTGGAGGCACTCGCGGTACGTCTCGAGCACGATCGGGAAGCTCGCGTACTTGCGGGCGACCTGGAGCAGCCCCTGCGCCTTCAAGCGCTGCTGCCAGAGCGGCGAGCGCTCGCCCGGCCGGCGGCGCGGGATCAGCAGTGCGCGCGCGGCGTTCTCGCGGAAGCGCGCGCCGAAGAGCGCGGTCTGCCCCACCTCGGCGAGCACGAGCTCGTCGAGCTCCTCCGCCGTGAGCACCAGCAGCTCGGTCGCGGGCGGCGCGTCGGAGTCGGGCAGATGGAACGCGATGCCGTCGTCCGACCAGATCGACTGCACCTCGATGCCGAGCGCGTCGCGCAGGCGGGCACCGACCGCCATCGCCCACGGCGCGTGCACGCGCGCGCCGAACGGCGTGAGGATGCAGACGCGCCAGTCGCCGATCTCGTCGCGGAAGCGCTCGACGACGACCGTGCGGTCGGACGGCACGACACCGGTCGCACGCTGCTGGTCCTGGAGGAACGTCAGCAGGTTGCGCGCGGCGAACGCGTCGAGGCCGACCTCCTCGACGAGCCGCTTCGACGCCGCCTGCTCCGAGAGGCCGAGAATCTCGCGTGAGAACCTGCCGATCGCCTCGCCGAGCTCGTACGGCCGCCCCACGCCCTCGCCCTTCCAGAACGGCACCGACCCCGGCACGCCGGGAGCCGGCGACACGAGCACGCGATCGCGCGTGATCTCCTCGATGCGCCACGACGACGCGCCGAGCATGATCACCTGGCCGGCGCGCGCCTCGTAGACCATCTCCTCGTCGAGCTCGCCCACCCGGCCGCCGCCGCCGACGATGAACACGCCGAACAGGCCGCGGTCGGGAATCGTGCCGGCGTTCGTGACCGCGAGGCGACGGGCGCCCTCGCGTCCGCGCACGACGCCGGCGGTGCGATCCCAGACGATGCGCGGGCGCAGCTCGGCGAACTCGTCGGACGGGTAGCGCCCCGCGAGCATGTCGAGCACGTTCTCGAGCTGCGCACGCGAGAGGTCCGCAAAGGGATACGCGCCGCATACGAGGGAGTGCAGCTCGGCGACCTCGATCTCCTCCTCGGCGCAGATGGCGACGATCTGCTGCGCGAGCACGTCGAGCGGGTTGCGTGGGATCTGCGTCTCCTCGATGGCGCCCTCGCGCATGCGCTGCGCGACGACGGCTGACTCGAGCAGGTCGGCGCGGAACTTCGGGAAGATGCGACCCTTCGAGACCGCGTCGAGGGTGTGCCCGGCGCGACCGATGCGCTGGAGCCCGCGCGCGACCGACTTCGGCGACTCCACCTGCACGACGAGGTCGACCGCGCCCATGTCGATGCCGAGCTCGAGCGAGGACGTCGCGACGAGGCACGGGATGCGCCCCGCCTTCAGGTCCTCCTCGATCACGACGCGCTGCTCGCGCGCGAGGGAGCCGTGGTGCGCGCGCGCCACCCCTTCCTCGGCGAGCTCGTTCAGCCGCAGCGCCAACCGCTCCGCGAGCCGCCGGTTGTTCACGAACACGATCGTCGAGCGGTGCGCACGCACGAGCTCGAGCAGCGCGGGATAGATCGACGGCCAGATCGAGCTCGAGCTGCGCTCGGTGCCGACGTCCATCTCCTGCCCGTCCGCGGGGACAGGGTGCAGCAGTTGCCCGGTCGAGCCGAGCTCGCGCATGTCCTCGATCGGCACGACGACCTGCAAGTCGAGCTCTTTCGCGACGCCTGCGTCGACGAGCTCGATCGGGCGGCCCCCGCCGACGAAGCGGCCGATCTCCTCGAGCGGCCGCTGCGTCGCGGAGAGCCCGATGCGCTGGATCGGCCTGTCGCCGACGAGCCGCTGGAGCCGCTCGAGCGAGAGCGCGAGGTGCGCGCCGCGCTTCGTGCCCGCGACCGCGTGCACCTCGTCGACGATCACCGTGTCGACGGAGCGCAACAGCTCGCGCGCCCGCGAGGTGAGCATCAGGAAGAGCGACTCCGGCGTCGTGATCAGGATGTCGGGCCGCGATGACTCGCGCAGCATCGCCGCCCGCTCCTTCTGCGGCGTGTCGCCGGTGCGCACCGCGACGCGCAGCTGCGACCGGAGCCCGGCGAGCGGGCCGCGCAGGTTGCGCTCGACGTCGTAGTTGAGCGCTTTCAGCGGCGAGACGTAGAGCACGCGCAGGCCCTCGCCCGGCGTCGGCGTCAGGCGGTCGATGGCATAGAGGAACGCGGCCAGCGTCTTCCCCGAGCCGGTCGGCGCCTGGATCAGCGTGTTGGCGCCCGACGCGATCACCGGCCACCCCTTCACCTGGGCCGGCGTCGGCGCGTCGAACGTCCGTGTGAACCACTCCCGCGTCGCCTCGGAGAAGACGTTGAGCGGATCCACACGGCCAGGGTACCCGCACCAGGGTGGCGCGAAAACTAGGATTTGCGGCGTGACCGCGCCCGACCGCCTCTACTTCACCGACGACGACGAGGCGTGCCGCCTGCTCGCCGCCGACCCGTTCGCCCTGCTCGTCGGCTTCGCCCTCGACCAGCAGGTGACGGTGCAGACGGCGTTCGCCGGGCCGCTGCGGCTGAAGCAGCGCCTCGGGACGCTCGACCCGCAGGCGATCGCCGGCATCGACCCGGCGAAGCTCGAGGCGGCGTTCAAGGAGAAGCCGGCGATCCACCGCTTCCCCGGGTCGATGGCCGGCCGAGTCCGGGAGCTCGCCGAGGTGATCACCGACGAATACGGCGGACGGGCGGAGCGCGTGTGGACCGAGGCGGCGGATGCCGACGATCTGCGGCAACGGCTCGGCTCGCTGCCGGGCTTCGGCGAGATAAAGGTACGGACGCTCGGCGGTGTGCTCGAGAAGCGCCTCGGCGTCGCCGCAGCCCAGGGCATTGGGCCCACCCACATGACGCTCGGCGACGTCGACTCGCACGAGTCGCTCGCCGCCTACCAGGCCGCGAAGCGCGCGCACAAGGCGGCGCTGCGCGCGGCCGAGGCGTCGTGATCGAGATTCGGACGCTCACCGACGGCGGCCAGACCGCCGACGAGATCGCGCACACGCTCGCCGGCTGGATCTCGGCCGCGCAGCACACGCTCGAGATCGCGATCTACGACATCCGGCTGCCCGATCCGATCGGCCCGATCCTGTTCGACGCGCTCACGGGCGCAGCCGCGCGCGGCGTCGGCGTCCGGCTCGCGTACAACCTCGAGGACAGCCGTCCGGTGCCCGTGCCGCCGCCCTCGAGGACGGAGCCCGAGCTGATCGAGGCGCTGCCGTTCCCGACGGCCGGCATCCCCGGCGCGCCCGACCTCATGCACCACAAGTACGTCGTGCGCGACCGGACGGCCGTGTGGAGCGGCTCGACGAACTGGACGGTCGACTCGTGGACGCGCGAGGAGAACCTGATCGTCACCGCGGAGTCGCCGGAGCTCGCGTCACGGTTCGGGGAGGACTTCGAGCAGCTGTGGTCGCGCCGGACGGTCGAGCACAGCGGCAAGGTCGACACCGCGCCCTTCCAGGTCGGCGACACGAGCGTGCGCGCCTGGTTCTGCCCGGGCCGGGGCGAGCAGCTCGCACACCGGATCGCCAAGGCGATCGGCACGGCGCAGCGGCGCGTCCGGATCGCGTCGCCCGTGCTCTCGTCTGCGCCGATCCTCGCGACGCTCGCCCAGGCGGCCGTCGACGGCAAGGTCGACCTCGCCGGCGTCGTCGACCGCACCCAGGTCCGCGAGGTGATCGGCCAGTGGCGCGAGAACGGAAACGCCCCGTGGAAGGAACCGCTGCTGCGGACCGCGCTCGCGCACGCCCCGTTCTCCGGCAAGCACTCCACCCCGTACGCGCCGGGCTCCGTGCACGACTTCATGCACGCGAAGGTGACCGTGGCCGACGACGTCGTCTTCGTCGGGAGCTTCAACCTCTCCCACTCGGGAGAGCGGAACGCCGAGAACGTGCTCGAGATCGCCGACAAGCCGCTCGCCGACCGGCTTGCGGCCTTCGTCGACGAGCTCCGCGCGCGCTACCCGGCGCTCGACCTCCAGCCGTAGCGTCCCCCCGGACGGGGGCGCGAGTCATACGCTCCGCATACCGCATCAAGCCTCGGATTCATCAGGCGCAGATCGATTCTTCGTTCAGCCCCGGACAACGCGTCCGACCGGTACTGGACACACAAGGGAGAATCGACATGACCAAGGCGATCAAGGCACTGGCGAAGCGGCGGACTCTGTTCGCGGTCGTTCTCGCCCTCACGATCTTCGGCACCGTGTACGGCTTCGCGGCGAGCCTCAACGTCGGCGCCAACGCGCTGAGCGCCGGCAACGCCGCCGTCGCGTCGTGCCAGGCGAGCGGCACCCCGACCGGCACCTACGCGCTCACGTACGACTCGACCATCCCCGGCTACAAGGTGACCGGCGTCACCGTCACCGGCATGGATCCGGGCTGCAACGGCAAGACCGTCTCCGTCACGCTGACCGGCGCGGCTAACGCGTCGCTCGCAAGCGGCAGCGCGGTCTACAGCTCGGCGGGCGCGAGCACCACGGTCGCGATCGGCGCACTCAGCGCGAATCCGAACGCGACGAGCCTCACGGGCGTCAGCGTCGCGGTCAACGGCTAGTACCGGCGGGAACGGAGGCACCCCACGGCGGGTGCCCCACTCCGCGCCAGGAGGCATCAGATGAGCATCCTCGGCAAGACACTCGGATCCGGCCTCGCGGTCGCCGCGACGTTCGCGGCCACCGCGGCGGCGGCGACGCTGGCGGTCGGCTCGACGAGCCTCTCGGCCGGCAGCACGAGCGTCCCGGCGTGCGGCATCTCGTCGCTCACCGCGACGCGCACGGTGGACAACTCCGGGAACGTGACGCGGGTGAGCGTCGCCGGGATTCCGACGGCGTGCTCCGGCGAGACGCTCTCGGTCACGCTCGCCGGCGCGGCGAACGCGTCGCTCGGCGGCGGCAGCGCAACGATCGGCGGCTGCGCGGCGACCTGCTCCGCGTCGCTCGCGAGCTTCGGCGGCACGGTCTCCGCCGCAAGCGTCACGAAGTACAGCTTCGGCGTGACGGGCGCGTGACGATGAAGTGCCTCGCGATCGTCGTCGCGGCGACGCTCGGCCTGGGGTCCACGGCCGGCTTCGCAGCCACCTTGAGCGTCGGCTCCTGGCACGTGTGGGCGGGCTCGCAGGCGCTGACGAAGGGAACGTGCACCGTCACCGCGGCGAGCAGCATCGTCGACACCTACGTCCAGGAGAGCTCGCCCGGTACGAGCTCCGGCAGCGCCGCCACGGCGCTCGTCAGGGCAACCACCGGAAGCCGCGACTGGATGCTCGTGCGCTTCGACCTCTCGGGCTGCGCGCTGCCGACCACCGCCGGCGCCGACAGCGCAACGATGAAGCTCGTCGTGAAGACGACGGCTACCGCAGCACGAACGCTCACCGTCACGCCGGTGCTCTCCACCTGGAGCGGCACGCTCACGTGGACGCAGGCACAGACGCTCACCTACGGCAGCGGCGCGACGACGACGTTCTCGACCGGGACGACGAACGGCGCGACGCTGAGCGTGCCGGTCACGATCGACGTCGACGCGCTGATCAAGAACCCGTCCGCAAGCTACGGCTGGCTGATCACCGACGGAGGCTCGCCCGCCGGCTCGACCACGACGACCTTCAACTCCGTCGACGCCGGGCCCGCCGCCAACCGCCCGCAGCTGGTGGTCAACTATGAGAAATAGCGCGATCACGACGAACCTCCCGGAGCTCCTCGGCGAACCGGAGAACACGTGGTCGCGCGAGCTCGCGCTCGTCCAGCCGGTGGCCGCGGCCGGCACGCCTGCCCTGCGAGTCGTGCTCAAGCGCGCGTACGAGACCGCGTCGATCCTGCTCCTGATCGGCGCGTGCGTCTTCTGGGCGATGTTCCTGCGGCCGCAGTCGCTCGGCGGGCCGGCCGGCTACGTGCTCGTCTCCGGAGAGAGCATGCAGCCCCTCTACTACACGGGCGATCTCATCCTCGTGCAGCGGCAGCAGAGCTACGAGATCGGCGACGTGATCGCGTACCACGTGCCGAAGGGCGACCCGATGGCCGGCGCGCAGGTGATCCACCGCATCATCGGCGGCGACGCGACGCGCGGCTTCGTCGTGCAGGGCGACAACCGCACGGCGCCCGACGTGTGGCGGCCGAAACAGCGAGACATCGTCGGTGCGGCTTCGGTGCGGATCCCGCATGCGCTGGTCGTGCTCCAGTTCCTCCGCTCGCCCTTGCTGCTCGGCCTGCTCGCCGCCTCGTTCGTCTTCGTGCACCTGCTGAGCGGCGGCAAGAAGGAGCAGGACCCGGAGCCCGCTCCTCCGCTCTCCTGAACCGCCGCCACTACGATGCGGGGCTCGCCGTGACGTCGTCTTCCCTCGCCCGTCGCCCGACCGCCGTCGCCGCCCTCGCGACCGTCGGGCTCGGCCTGACGTTCGGCGCGATGATCCTCTTCGACGCAAACACGACGCTCGGCGCGGTCGCCTTCGCGCCGTGGGTCGGGATGGTCGGCCTGGACGCCGGCGTCGTCTGCGGCACCGCGGCCGGCGCCGTCGCGACGGGCCTCTGGCTCGCGGCGGCGGAAATCCAGAGCAGCACGACCGGGGTCGCCCCTCTCATCGTCCGCTTCGCTGCACTCGCCGTCCTGGGGGCCGGCTCCGGGCTCGTCGGACGGCGGCTGCGCGCAAGCGAGGGGTCGCAGCGCAACGTCTCGGCGCTCCAGTCCGCGCTCATCGACTCGACCCTCGACGGCATCTGCCTCACCGACGCCGAAGGGCGCCTGCTCATCTCGAACGCGCCGCTGCAGCGCCTGAGCCTCGAGCTCGGCATGCCGCAGCAGGGCACGGTTCCCGAGCGGCTGCTCGCGATCGCAGACCGGATGGCCGAGCCCGAGCGATACCGGAAGCGAATGAACGAGCTCGCCGAGTCGATCGACGCCGAGACGAGCGACGAGTTCGAGCTTGCCGGCACCGGCCGCTGCTTCCGCGGCTACACCGCGCCTGTGCACGGCCCGGACGGACTGCTGGTCGAACGGGTCTGGACGTTGCGGGAGGTGACGGCCGACCGCGAGCTCAACCGGATGCGCGATGCGTTCGTCGCGACCGTCTCGCACGAGCTCCGCACGCCGCTCACCTCGATCTCCGGGTTCCTCGAGATGCTCCAGGAGGAAGAGCACGTGCTCGGCGACGAGGGGCGCACGTATCTCAACGTGATCCGGCGGAGCACGGATCGGCTGCACCATCTCGTCGAGGACCTGCTGCTCGTCGCGCAGATCGAGGCGCGTCGCGTCGAGCTCGAGCCCGCGCCGCTCGATCTCACCGAGCTTGCGTCTGCCTGCGTCGAAGCGGCCCGCCCTGCGGCGGCGGAGAGGCGCGTCTCGATCGAGCTCGTCGGCGACCATCCGTCCCGGATCCACGGCGACGCGCGGCGGCTCGCGCAGGTCGTCGACAATCTCATCTCGAACGCGGTGAAGTTCACGCCTGAAGACGGTTCGGTCACGGTGAGCGTCGAAGGGGACGTGGACGCCGTTCACCTCGTCGTCGCAGACACGGGTATCGGCATCCCGGCCGACGAGCAGGGTCAGGTGTTCTCGCGGTTCTTCCGTTCGCGCAACGCGACGCAGAGCGCGATCGCCGGGACGGGCCTCGGTCTCGCGATCTCGCGGGCGCTCGTGGAGCAGCACGGCGGCACGATTGCGCTCGAGAGCGAGGAAGGCCGGGGCACGCGCGTCACGGTCACGCTTCCGGCGGACGCATAGCCGTTCGAAGACGTCCCTGCCCAACCGACGACTCTCGAGCGGCTGCGACCTGTCGCCGGAGCTCGTCACTCGCGTAGTAGCGGGTACTGCGGCCCCGGCCGGTCTGCGTGACGAGACCGGCATCGAGCAGGCGGCGGAAGTCGTTGCTCGCAGTGGCGAGCGAGATGTCGGCCTCCCCTTCGTAGGTCGCCCGGTCCGTTCCACCGATGAGACTCTGTTCGAGGGCGATGACAAGGCGGTCGGGCCAGCCCCGGCTCTCGACGAGACTCTCGAGGAATGCCCATCGGGCGCCGGCCTCCGCGATCTGCCCGAGGCGCGTGCGCGCCTGCGCGATGTGAGCCTCGACGCAGAAGGCGATCCACTCGGATGCGTCGCGCCCCGGTTGGTAACGACCGCCCTGAACCCGCTGGAGCACGGCGTAGTACTCGGCCGTGTGGCCGGCGAGGTACTCCTCGATCGACGCGAGCTCCGGCGAGAGCAGGCCGTCGCGGGCGAGGACCAGCGACTGGACGATCCGCGAGATGCGGCCGTTGCCGTCGCGGAACGGGTGCACCGAGACCGTGTGCAGGTGCGCCATCGCCCCGCGCACGGCGACGTGAGCGTCGAGGTCGCCCTCCCGCAGCCAGTCGACGACTTCGCCCATGAGCCCGACGACCTCGGCGCCCTCCGGCGCCTCGTACACGAGACCCGCGTCGTCGCCCGTAACCCCGATCGAGCCGGTGCGCCAGTGGCCCGGGCTCTTGTCTCGCTGGAAATAGCAGGCGTCGAAGTGCAGGTCGAGGATCACGCGATCGAGCCACGCGAACACCGGATCGAGCGCCAGGACGCCGACATGATCCATGGCACGCGCGTAGCACGCGACCGCCAGGCGATCGGCGTCGTCGCCCTCGACGGGTTCGGCCCCAGCGACGATCGCAAGCGCCGCGCCGGGCGGCACGGCGTACCCCTCGATCGAGACGGAGCTCTCGATCGACGCGGCCTTCGCCCGGCGCCGGAGCATGCCGAGCCAGGGGCTCGGATTGCTCACCTCGCGGCCCAGGGCCACGCGGAGCCGATCGAGCTCCTCGAGCCGGCCCCGCATCTCGCCGGTGGTGGGCGGTGTCGAGTAGATCATGGACGTATTATACGATTATTCGTATAATCGTCCAGCCGATCTTAGGCGCCAAGGACGTCGCGCACACGCGCGACGCAGAGCCGGTACGAGCGCTCCTCCGACGCCTCGCTGTAGTACGCGGCGTGCGGCGTGACGATCAGGTTCGTCGCCGCCGGCACGGCCGACGGCGGTTCCTCCGACAGGACGTCGAGCGCGGCGCCGCCGAGCCGGCCGCTCCGCAGCGCCTCGAGCACCGCGCCCGTGTCGACGACCGGGCCGCGCGCGGTGTTCACGAGCAGCGCGCCCGGACGCAGCGACGCGAGCGCGTCGCGGCCGAGCAGCCCGAGCGTCTCGTCGGTCAGCGGAACGTGCAGCGTCACGGCGTCACAGGCGCGGAGCAACTCGCCGAGCTCGACGAAGCGGACGCCGTCACGCGCGACCGGCGCAATGTCGTTCGCCCACACCTCCACGCCGAGCGCCAGCAGCCGTGCGGCGACCGCGCCGCCGATCCTCCCCAGCCCGACGATCCCGACCCGCAGGCCGGCGAGCGTCCGCAGCGGGCCTGCGGCCTTCGAGTCCCACTCGCCGCGGGCGACGCTCCGGTCGAGCTCGACGACGCCGCGCAGGAGCGCATAGAGCAGCGCGAGCGTGTGGTCGGCCACCTCCTCCGTGCAGTAGTCGGGAACGCTGACGACCGCGACGCCGCGACGGCCTGCCGCCTCGACGTCGACGTGGTCGAATCCGACGGTCGCCGTCCCGACCACGCGCAGGGCAGGCAGCTGCGCCAGCAACTCCTCCCCCACCGGCCGCCCGGGCATCGTCAACACCGCCACGACGTCCTCCTGCGGCGCGTCGACCACCTCGAAGCCCGCGAGCTCCGCCGCCGGGTACCGCCCGTCGAGCAGCAGCAGCTTCACTCGACGAGCGACTCGTCGAAGAGCATCGCCTCCGGCTCCGTCACGAGCGCACGCGCAGCCCGTCGGCGTCGTAGACGGGCCGCAGGTGAGCCCGCGCGGGGATTCGGTCGCCGGCCACCTCGATCTCGTAGACACCCTCCTCGATCCACTGCTTCGTGACCGACTCGTCGCTCGAGACGTAGCCGAGGCACACGCACCGATCGACCGTGTGGCCGAACATGGCGCTCGTCACCGTCCCGACGATCGTGCCGTCACGCCAGATCGGCTCGCCGTGATAGGCGAGCGGCTCACGATCGTCGAGGACGAACTGCACGAGTCGCCGCCGGACGCCGGCGTCCCGCTGCCGCAGCAGCGAGTCGCGCCCGATGAAGCCGCCCGGCTTCTCCCAGTCGACGGTGAAGGAGAGCCCCGCCTCGAGCGGGGAGTCGTCGGGGGTGATGTCGTGCCCCCAGTGCCGATAGGCCTTCTCGATCCGCAGGGAGTTGAGGGCGTGATAGCCGGCATGGCGCAGTCCGAAGGCGTCCCCGGCGCCGACGATGCGTTCGTAGACGTGGAGCGCGAACTCCGTCGGCATGTAGAGCTCCCACCCGAGCTCACCGACGTACGTGACTCGCGACGCACGCGCGACGGAGTTGCCCAGCTCGACTTCCCGGGACGTCCTGAACGGGAACGCCTCGTTGGAGAGATCGGCTCCGGTGAGCGTCGCGAGCAGCTCGCGTGAGCGTGGGCCCATCAGCGCGAGGAATGCGTACGCCGAGGTGACGTCGATCGCGGAGGCATGCGCGCCGGGCGGAATGTGCGAGCGAAGCCAATCGAGATCCTTGACCTGCTGTGCGGTCGCGCCGACGACGAGGAACTCGTCCTCGGCGAGCCGGGTGACGGTGAGATCCGCCTCGATCCCGCCCCGGTCGTTGAGCATCTGCGTGTAGACGATCGACCCGGCGGGAACGGCGACGTCGGCGGTGCAGAAGCGCTGGAGCACGCTCTCGGCGTCCTTGCCCACCACCAGGAACTTCGTGAACGCCGTCTGGTCGAAGAGTCCGACGCGCTCTCTCGTGGCGCGGTGCTCGGCCGCGGAATGCTCGAACCAGTTCTGCCGGCCGTAGGAGTAGTCGTAGCGAGGCTCGACGCCGGGCGGCGCGTACCAGTTGGGTCGCTCCCAGCCGGCGACCTCGCCGAAGCAGGCGCCTCGCGCGGCGAGGCTGTCGTGCAGGGGCGAGCGCCGCACGTTCCGGGCCGTCTCGAGCTGACGGAACGGCCAGTGCATGTCGTACAGGGTCCCGAGGATCTCGGGAATCCGTTGCTCCAGGTACGCACGATTGGACTGGAACGACATCATCCGGCGGGGATCGACGTCCCAGAGCTGACGCGGCGGATGCCCGTCGACGATCCAGTCGGCCAGTGCCCGGCCGGCGCCCGGGCCCGTCAGCAGCCCGACCGAGTTGAACCCGCAGGCGACGAAGTAGTTCTCCAGGCCGGCGACGTCGCCGAAGTGGAACCTCCCGTCGGGAGTGAAGCTCTCGGGCCCGTTGAAGAACAGCTGGATGCCGGCGTCTTGCAGCACCGGCACGCGCCGTGCCACCTGCTCGATGAACGGAGCCAGGTGATCCCAGTTCTCTGCGAGGGTGACGAACTCGGCGTCGGCCGGAATCCCGTCGAGCGCCCATGGGCTCCCGCCCGGCTCGAAGAAGCCGACCATCAACCGCTCCCCGCTCTCGGGCTTGACGTAGCACCAGTCGTCGTAGCTCTTGAGGACCGGCAGGCCCTGCGGCAAGCCGGGGATCGGCGAGGTGACGATGTAGAAGTGCTCGGTCGCCTGGAGCGGCAGCTTGACGCCCGAGAGCGCCCCGACCGCGCGTCCCCACATCCCGGCGCAGTTGACGACGTACTCCGCCTCGATGTCGCCGCGGTCGGTCGAAACACCGGTGACGCGGCCCGCATGCTGGTGCACCGCGGTCACGAGCGTCTGCTCGAAGATCTGCGCGCCGCCGGAACGCGCGCCCCTGGCGAGCGAGAGCGTCGTGTCGGTCGCGTTCGCGACCCCGTCGTCCGGGAAGTACATCCCGCCGCGGACGCCCTCCGGATCCAGGAGCGGGAAGCGCTCGTGCACCTCGCCGGCGGTGAGGAGCTCGACGCGCACGCCGATCCCGCGGGCCATCGACGCCTGTCGCTTGACCTCCTCCCACCGTTCGTCGTTTGCGGCGATCGTTATCTGGCCGATCTGTTGAAAGCCGGTGGAGAGACCCGTCTCGCTCTCGAGCTCTCCGAGGATTCGCACCGAGTCGAGGACGAGCCTCGTCAGCGTCTCAGTGGCGCGAAGCTGCGTGATCAATCCGGCGGCGTGCCACGTCGTGCCGGAGGTGAGACGCTTGCGCTCGAGGAGGACGACGTCGCGCAAGCCCCGCTTGACGAGGCCGTAGGCCACCGCGCAGCCGACGACGCCGCCGCCGATCACCACCACCTGGGCGCGCGCAGGGAGTGTGCTCATCGAGGACAATCGCGCGGGTCAGCGGCCGAGGACCGGCGCCGACACAGGCTCCCCGGGGCGCCGCCTTGTCGCTCCCCCGTACGCCGGGAGCTCGATCCCTTGCCCCTCGTGGCCAACCTGGTTCCACGTCCGACTCAACCCGACGGAGCCGTGTTCGCGCACGCGACGTACGGTATCGAAGTCGATCGCCTCTGTGAAGCACTGCGCGGGATCGCGTAGGCTCCCTCCTCTGACCAGGTCAACCGAGGAGGAGCAATGCGCAAGATCTCTCTGCTCTCCCTGCTGACCCTGGTCGCGGTGTCCCTCGCCGCGGCCGGGACAGTCGGGGCGAGCCGCAACACGGCGAGTGCAGGCGGCTTCAGCTACTGCGACAACCCGACCTTTCCGCCGATGGAGAACACGACCAAGGGCGGCAAGCCGGTCGGTTTCGACATCGACTTCGCGGCCGCACTCGGCACGCAGATGGGCGGCCCCGCGAAATACGTCTTCTCGTCGTTCTCGGGCCTGCTGCCGGCGCTCGGCGCAAAGCGCTGCGACGTCGTCATCAGCGGCCTCTTCATCACGCCGGACCGGACGAAGCAGTTTCCCGCGATCGCGTACATGAAGACGCATCGCGCACTGATCGTTGCGGCCGGCAACCCGAAGAACATCACCTCGCCGAGCGGACTTGCAGGCATGAGCGTCGCCGTGCAGGCGGGCACGAAGTACCAGGAGTACCTCGTGGCGCTTCAGAAGAAGGAGAAGTTCACGCTGCACGCCTATCCCGGCGACAGCGACGCGATCGGCCAGCTCCTGATCGGCCGCGCCGACGCGGTGCTCAGTCAGGACACGGAAGCCGCGTACTCGGAAGCGCAGCACCCGGGGAAGATCGCGATCGGCTACCTCTTCCCGACCGCTGACACCTTCGGGGTCTACTACCGGAAGGGCGAAGCGATCGGCGCCCAGATCGCCGCGGCGATCAAGACCATGAAGGCGAACGGAACGCTCGCCAAGCTTGCGACCAAGTACAAGATCCCGGTCGGCGACGTGAAGTAGGTCGGCGAGCGCGTGCTTGCAGGCTTCAGTACTCACATCTTCTGGGAAGCGCTCTCCTCCGGACCATTCTGGAGGGGGGCGCTTCTCGCGCTCGAGCTCACGATCTTCTCGTTTCTCGTGGCGATCGTCCTCGGCTTCTTCCTCGCGATCGGGCGAAGCAGCAAGTCGCGCACCGTTCGCGGTGGGGTGTTCTTCTACACCTGGATCTTCCGCGCGACGCCGACGCTGCTTCAACTGCTCTTCGTCTGGGACGCGCTTCCGCAGATCTGGGGTGTGTTCCGTCAGGGCTGGTTCACGCCGTTCCTCGCCGCGGCGGTGGCGCTCTCTCTGAACGAGGCGGCGTACATGGCGGAGATCGTCCGCTCGGGGTTGCTCTCGGTGGACCCGGGCCAGGAGCTTGCTGGACGCGCGCTGGGGATGAGCCGCGCGCGCATCCTCAGGCAGATCATCGTGCCGCAGGCCGTGCGGATCGTGATTCCGCCGATGGGCAACGAGTTCATCACGCTGCTCAAGCTGACGAGCCTCGCGTCGGTGATCTCCGTCACGGAGTTGCTGACCGCAGCGCAGAACTTCTATTCGACGACGTTCAGCTACGCCGAGGCGTTCGCCGCTGCGGCGCTGTACTACCTCGTGATCGTCTCGGTGCTGATGGTGATCCAGAGCTGGCTCGAGAAGAAGTTCACGTGGACGTCGCGCGGCCGACGGCGGCGTACGACGGCACCCGTCCCTGCGATCTCACACGACGCGCGATGAGCGAGCTCCGCGCCGACGACCTGCACATGCGCTACGACGATCTCGAGGTGCTGCGCGGCGTCACCTTCACGGTCGAGCCGGGCCAGGTGAAGGTGATCATCGGGCCGTCGGGCTCGGGCAAGTCGACGCTGCTGCGCTGCCTCGCGCTGCTCGAAGAGCCGGAGAGCGGCGAGGTGTCGCTCGAAGGGCGCCGCCCGCAGCCGGGTGAGATCGGCATGGTCTTCCAGCGCTTCAACCTGTTCCAGAACATGACGGCGCTCCAGAACGTGATGTGCGGGCTGGTCGAGGTGCGCCGCCTGCCGAAGCGCGAGGCGCGCGAGCAGGCGACGGAGTTCCTCGCCCGCGTCGGGCTCGCCGACAAGGCGGGGCAGTATCCCGACGAGCTCTCCGGCGGGCAGCAGCAGCGCGTCGCCATGGCACGGGCGCTCGTGATGCGGCCGAAGGCGATGCTCTTCGACGAACCGACGTCTGCACTCGACGTCGAGCTCGTGCGCGAGGTGCTCGACGTGATGGAGTCGCTTGCACGCGAAGGGATGACGATGGTCGTCGTCTCGCACGAGCTGCGGTTCGCGCACCACGTCGCGAGCTCCGTGCTGATGATGGACGAGGGGCGCATCGTCGAGGAGGCGCCGCCGGACGAGTTCTTCGCCTCGCCAAAGGAGGAGCGCACGAAGCGCTTCCTCTCGCTGGTCGAGTGAGGCGTCTGCTGCTCACGCTCGGCGCCGAGGTGTGGGTGCACGACGTCGCTCCGGCCTAGACTGCGCGCATGAGCGACGACGACGCCGTCCGCACGATGGCCAGCACGTCCTGGTGGGGCATTCCGACGCTGCTCGCCGCCGGTCACGATCCCGATCCGCGCAACTGCGACATCGCGCTCGTCGGCGTCCCGCACTCGACCGGCAACGGCTCCACCGAGCGCGACCAGCATCTCGGGCCGCGCGCCGTCCGCCACGTCTCGGCCGGCTACCGCAGGCGCCATCGCCGCTTCGGCATCGTCCCGCACGAGCTCGCCCGCCTCTCCGACGTCGGCGACGTCGTCATGCCGGAGTTCATGGTCTCCGACCTCGCGGTCAAGGACATCGAGGCGCGCTTCGCCGAGATCGCGGCCGCCGGCGCCCTCCCGGTCTCGATCGGCGGCGACCATTCGATCACGCTGCCGATCCTGCGCGCGCTCGGCAAGGACGAGCCGCTCGCTCTCGTCCACGTCGACGCGCACCTCGACACGTACGACCGGATGGGAACCTGGTTCGGCGTCGTCGACTCGGCGGCGCACTGGGCCAGCCGCGCCGTCCACGAGCACCTCGTCGATCCCGCCGCGAGCATCCAGCTCGGCATGCGCGGCCACATGTCGCCGTGGACGCAGTCGAACGTCTCCGACGAGCTCGGCTACCTCGTGATCGAAAAGGCCGCGTGCGACGACATGGGTATCGACGCCCTGATCGCGGCGATCCGCGAGCGGATCGGCGACCGGCCGACCTACGTCAGCTTCGACCTCGACTCGCTCGACCCGAGCGTCGCGCCGGGCGTGTCGAACATCGAGCCCGGCGAGGACGGCTTCACGATGACCGAGGCCTCCCGGATTCTCCAGGGGCTACGCGGAGCCGACGTGGTCGGCGCCGACGTCGTCTGCCTGATGCCGACGAAGGACAGCCCGAACGGCATCACCGCGATGAACGCGACCGCGCTCATGTTCGAGCTCGTCTCGCTGATCGCGGATCGTCTCGGCGGAGGCGCGACGGCGAGTTCCTGAGCGCGGCATCGATCAGCTAGCCGCCGCCACCACCTGCTGCAGCTCGGGCAGCACCGCCGGGTCGATCGTGTGGTCGACCGGCAGCTCGCGATAGAGCAGCTCCGCGCCGGCCGCCTCGAGCACGGTGCGCGCACTCCGCGCGAACTCCACGGAGATCACCGGGTCGTACTCGCCGTGCACGATCGCGATCGGCGGGAACGGCGAGGCGAGGTCGAGGTCCCAGCCCTCGACCGTCGGGATGAAGCCGCTGAGCGCGAGCAGGGCGGCCGGCCGGGGACGGCCCTCGCCGAGCCCGAGCGCCAAGCTCATCACCGCGCCCTGCGAGAAGCCGCCGAGCACGATCCGATCGGCCGGGAACGGCAGGGCATCGAGCCAGTCGGCCGCCGCCGCGTAGCCGACGTGGAACGTCTCCGTGTCGGGATAGCCGACCCGCGGCACGACGTACCAGTGCGCGCCGCCCGGCGGCAGCGCGAGCGGGCCGCGCGGCGTGTAGCCGTGCAGGCGGCGCTCGGGGTCGAGCGCGTCGAGCAGCGGGAAGAGATCCTGCTCGTCGGCGCCGCGGCCGTGGAAGAGGACGAGCGCGCCCTCCGGCTCGCGTGCCGCCGGCCGCTCGAGCGCGCGCAGGCTCACGCCCGTGTCCAGCTCTCGCGCGGGTTGGGCAGCTTCGTCAGCAGCGGCTCGACCTGGGCGCGGAGATGCTCGAAGTCGGGCGGCAGGATGAGCGCCTCGCCCAGGTGCGCGGGATCCTCGTCGGTCGCGAAGCCGGGGCCGAGCGTGGCGATCTCGAAGAGCACGCCGCTCGGCTCGCGGAAGTAGATCGAGCGGAACCAGAAGCGGTCGACCACCGGCGTCGGCCGTCCGCCCGCCTCGGCGACGCGATGCTGCCAGGCCTCGTGCTCTTCCATCGTCGAGGACCACGCGACGTGGTGCACGGTGCCCGCGCCCGGCACACCCGGCTCCTCGGGCCCGTTCTCGTACTCGATCCAGCCTCCGCGGGCCGCGCCGCGCGCCTCCCACGTCGTGCCGTCCTTGCGCTCGAAGCCGATCGCCTCGAGCAGCGGGCCCGTGCGCAGCTCCGGGTTGCGCGCGTACGCGCGCACGCCGTCGAAGCCCTGGAGCGCGAGGGCGGCGGGAATCTCGGGGTGGTCGGCGATCAGCGGCTCGTCCGCCACGCCCGTGACGACGAGCTCGTGCCGGAGCCCCTCGGGGTCGGCGAAGCGGACGACGTCGCCGTCCCGGTCGACGCCGAGCCGCGCGGCCCAGAAGTCGAGCGCCTCGCCGGACGCGACGCGCCACACGACCGTGTGGACGAAGCCCGCGCCGGCGCGGCCCGGCGCGGCGCCCGGGTACTCGAAGAAGGTGATGTCCGCGCCGGCGCTGCCCTGCTCGTCGGCGTAGAAGAGGTGGTAGACGGTCGGATCGTCCTGGTTGACGGACTTCTTCACGAGCCACAGCCCGAGCACGCCCGTGTAGAAGTCCACGTTGCCGGGCGCGTCGCTCGTGATGCAGGTGACGTGATGGATGCCTTCGAGCTTCATCGATTCCTCCTGAACAGATACTTGCGTGCTCAAAGACTAGCAGTCCGTGCCCGGATCGCGCAGGAGCGTCCGAGGAGGCCGAGCCGATGCCGCCAGGAGTCCGATGCGCCGGCTCCGGGCTCGTCGCGGAGGATCCTCGTCGCGGCCTCCACCTCGAAGCCGGCGTGATCGACGGCCTGGACGAGCCCGCGCCGGTTGAACACGAACCACTCGAGCGCGCCCCGGCGCGCGTCGAGGCGGGCGAGCGGCGCGGGCAGCAGCGAGAGGGGCAGGCTCACGGTGTCGAGCAGCAGGAGGTGGCCGCGGCAGACCGAGCGGATCGCGGCGAGCGCGCGCAGCGGGTCGCGCACCATCTGGAGCACGTAGCCCATCACGACGACGTCGAACTCGCCGTCCACCGACGGGTCGAGGTCGTAGACGTTGCGCACGCGGTACTCGGCGCGCGACCCGAGCAGCTCGGCGGCGAGCGCGAACGTCTGCCTGCCGAGCGGCTCGTCGGAGCCCTGCGCGCGTCGCCGGCCGGGAACGTCGGAGTGCGCCCGGCCGATGTCGGTCGCGACGACCTCGGCGGCGCCGCGGCGCTCGAGCTCGAACGCCCAGAAGCCGTCCATCGTCCCGACGTCGAGGCAGCGCTTGCCGGCGACGTCGGGCCAGGGCAGCTTCTCCGACGTCCCGCGCAGGTCCCAGCCGCCGGGCGTGCTCACGCCGGGGGCGACGTCGATCGTGTGCCACCAGCGCTGGCCGGCGATTCTCGTGACGGCGGTGTCGTCCATCTAGAGGCTTGATGTGGATTGGACGTGCGCGCGGGGATGGGCCAGACCAAGCGATTCGGCCGGATCCGGCACAGGACGTAGTGGTTCTACGTTCAAGCCGGATACGGGCGAAGCGCGCCGCGTCTGGCACACCAACCGTGCGTGCGGCTGATTCATATCAAGCCTCTACGACGGCGGGCAGGCGAACGGCCCGGCCGGCGTCGCGAGATCCGGCACCGTGTAGGCGGTCTCGAGTGTGCCGCCGCGCTGCCCGAGGGTCGCGCCGATCTGAAAGTCGTACGAGCCGGTCACGCCGATCTTGAACGAGAAGATGTGCTCTTTCGCCGCAGGCGGCAGCGTCACGACCGACGAGCTCGTGTATCCGGCCGGGCCGGCGACGTGCACGGTGAGCGTGGCGCCCGCAACGCTCGTGACCTTGTCGCAGACGTAGGAGTAGCCGGGATTCGGCTGCGGGTGCGTGTGAGACGCGACCGAAGAGAGCGGGAGCGGCGTCGGGCTGCCGGCGGAGATGTTCGTGTACAGGTGCGGATGCGTGCGCCCGCTCAGCTCGGCGCCGTCCGAGCTTCGCCCGAGCGTGAAGGCGCGCGCGAGCATGCGCGCGAGCAGCGATCCGCCTGCCGCCTGCGCAGCCTTCACCTCGGCGGCCGACTCCGCGAACGCGGTCAGCCCGGCGAGGTTGCTGTGCGTGAACTCGCCGCGACCCGGGTTGTCCACCGCCCGCCGCACCGGCGTCCCGTCGGCCTTCTTCAACAGCTCCGGCGTGAGCGTCGAATAGGACGCCTCGTCCGCACGCGACGAGGTCTCGAGCAGCAGCAGGTTCGGCTTGGCGAGGAGCGCGGGAGTGGCGAAGTGTCCGGCGAAGCAGGAGTCGATCTTCACCTTGAACGTGACGTCGGGGTGCTGTTGAAGGACGATCTGGAGCGTCGCGCCGAAGACCCAGCCTCCGTCGCCGGCCGAGACGGAGGTGGCCCCCTCGGCGCCGTGCCCGTCGAGGTAGAGCAGGATGTCCTTGCAGCCGCCGAGCCGCGTGAGGTAGTCGACGTTCCGCTCGAAGTCCGCGTCGCCCGGGATGTCGGTCCGGGCGGGAGAGTCGGCGAGCGGCGCCGCGCGCGTCGAGGTCGACCAGTACACCCGCAGGCCGACGGTCTCCGCGAAGTCGCGCATGCCGAGGAAGTCCTCGACGAAGAACGGGTCGTTGTAGGCGCCGTACATGAGCAGGCAGTCGCTCGAGAACGAGCCCGCCGGAATCGCGTTGAGCAGGACGCTCGGCACGCGCGCGGGCGTCGCTGCCGCGGCGACGCGCCGCGTTCCGCCGACGTTCGACCAGACGTGCCAGCGGCGGCTCGCGTAGGCCGCCGGGGTGCGCAGATACGCCGGCCGCCGGCCGTCGACGAGCGGATACCAGAAGGTCGCGCGCGGCCGCGACGCGACGCCCGTCGCGTCGTCCACGAGCACGATCCGCCCCGGGTGCTCGAAGCGCGCGCCGTAGTCGAGGTCGAGCCAGTAGACCCAGACCGCCCGCCCGGCAGCCCGCAGCTTCGGGCCCGGCTCGAGGCCCTGGCGCTTCCCGCTCGCGGCCGCGACCGACTGCGTCGCGCGCGCCGCCTGCGGCAGTCCGAACAGCACCGTCGTGCCGCGCACGGCGAGCGGCTTCAGCACACGGAGCGCGGCGGCGTCCGCCTGGCTCTTCGTCAGGGCATTCGCAGGCCCCGCGGCGACGAAGGCCGCGAGAGCGACGAGCGCGACGGCGAGAGCGCGCGGCATGCGCGCGATCGTACGCAGGAACGGCGTGCGTTGCTAGGCGACGCCCGCGAACAGGAACGTCCGGCTCTCGCGGATCATCTCCCGTGCGATCACGAGCCGCTGGACTTCCTGGGTGCCTTCGTAGATCTGGGTGATCTTCGCGTCGCGCATGAAGCGCTCGACCGGGTACTCCTTGATGTAGCCGTAGCCGCCGAGGATCTGCACCGCGTCGGTCGAGACCGCCATCGCGACGTCGCCGCACTTCAGCTTCGCCATCGCGGAGGCTTTCGTCAGCTCCGCCTCGTCGGCGCCCTCGTCGACCATCTGGCCGAAGCGGTAGAGCAGCCCGCGGGCCGCCTCCGTCTCGGTCTCCATGTCGGCGAGCTTCGCCTGGATCAGCTGGTGCTGCGCGATCGGGCGGCCCATCGTCTCGCGCGTCTTCGCGTACTCGAGCGCGTAGTCGGTCGCCCCCTGCGCGATCCCGAGCGCCTGCGCGGCGACGCCGGGACGCGAGCGGTCGAGGATCCGCATCGCGAGCTTGAACCCCTCCCCCTCCGCACCCAGCAGGTTGCCGGCGGGGATGCGGCAGTCGTCGAACGCGAGCTCGCCGGTCGTCGAGCCGCTGATGCCCATCTTCGACTCCAGCCGCGTCACCTCGAAGCCGGGCGTGCCGCTCTCGAGGAGGAACGCCGAGATGCCCTTGTGCCCTGCCTCGGGATCGGTCTTCGCGAACACCGTGTACAGCTTCGCGACCCCGGCGTTCGTGATGAAGCGCTTCGAGCCGTTCAGGACGTATCCGTCGCCGTCACGCCTCGCGGTCGTGAGCATCGCCGCGGAGTCGGAGCCGGACCCCGCCTCCGTCAGCGCGTACGCACCGAGCCACTCGCCGCTCGCGAGCCTCGGCAGGTACTGCTGCTTCTGCGCCTGGGAGCCTGCGAGCTTGAGGCCGAGCGAGCCGAGCTCCTGCACCGCGAGGATCAGGCCGCTCGTCGCACAGACCTTCGAGACCTCCTCGATCGCGACGAGCGCGAGCAGCGTGCCCGTGCCGAGCCCGCCGTACTCCTCCGCGAAGAAGAGGCCGAAGACGTCGTTCTCGCGGTAGAGCTCGACGACGTCCCACGGGAACTCGTGCGACTCGTCGATCTCGGCCGCCCGCGGCGCGATCCGCTCGCGCGCGAGAGTACGGACGAGCTCGCGGAGCTCACGCTGCTCGTCGGTCAGCGGGTCCCAGGCCATCAGCCGAATGGATGGTACGCGACCTCGCCCGCGGCGATCGCCCGGTTGAGCTCGAGCAGCCGACGGTTCGACTCCGCCGGATCGTGGGCCGCCGACGCGGGCCAGCCGTACGCCGCGGCGACGGCCTCGTCGAGGGCGACGTGGAGGTCGCGGAGGTCGCGGTAGGCGCCGTCGTCGACCTCGTTGTAGAGCGTGGTCAGGCCGATCTGACGCTCGAGGCAGATTTCGGAGCGGCGCGCGACCATCGCGCGGGCTGCCTCGGCGATCGGCCCGCGATCGACCGGCTGCGGCCAGGGGAAAGTCACGAACGAGGCACTCGTATACCGCGGATCGCGTCGTAGCGTCGTGGACTGCGAAGTCGCCCACGTGATGTGCTCCGCGGACTGAAGCACGCCCATTGCATAGTCGTCGTCGAATGCAAATGCTGCCGTGAGATTGCTCGGGCACCACCGCGGCTCGCACCAGACCATGTAGATGCGCTTGCTTTGTGCAGGGCATGCGATGTAGCGCGTCAGAGGCGCCAGAGCGCTTCTCATACCCACGATCGGTTCCTCTAGACGCCACCACTTCTCTCTGTACGCACGCCTTCTGACCTTGTCTCGATGCGGCTTGACGAGTGCGCGGATGCGATCGAGAGCCGCCGGGTACTGCATCGCTTCTTCCAGAGATTCGAAGTAGAAGTCAATGAGAAAGCGCGATGGCGCGTGCCGCGGGTCGGTAGTGATGTCCACGCCGACCAAGAACGGACGCACGATCGCGCCGTAGTCCGCATCCTGACGCGCCCTCAGCTCGTCCGCGCCCTCAGGCGAGAGTACGAAACCAGCCCCACCAGGCACAACGCCGAAGAATTGCCGCCCGGCGTTCGCGCCTAGTGGGACTCCGCGCGCACCCTCTGTTCCCGCCTTCAGCGCGGGAGAGATCCCTGTAACCGCGGCCCCGTTCAGCACGAATCGTGTCACCGGGGCGGCTGGCGACTTGACCCAGTTCACCAGGCTTACGTGAACGTTGGCTTCTCCGCTCCAGTTCTGATCAGAGACAGCAGCGGTAATCAGACCACCGCTCCCAACGATGTAGTCGAGCGATGCCTCGCGGTTGCGGCCCTCGGCGATCGAATTGGTCGCCACAAGACCCGCGCGGAGGTTGTCCGAGATCTCGTAGAACTTTGAACGGCGGTCCTCCCGCCTCGTCCGTTCCCATTGGGAGCGTGCGGGGCGCAAACCAAGTCCGCGAGGACAGGAGGAACCGCCATGAAGAAGGTA
>Ga0315281_10000711_pt1 | contig 47397 bp, 53 predicted proteins | sample YL17G07_0_MG_FD_204540 | JGI IMG/M metagenome (GOLD analysis project Ga0315281, IMG submission 204540) | Sediment microbial communities from Yellowstone Lake, YNP, Wyoming, USA - YL17G07_0 | ecosystem: Environmental > Aquatic > Freshwater > Lake > Sediment | place: USA: Wyoming | collected...
AAAAGCTTTTTGAGCCGAACGACAATTCACATTTCGGTGAATATGCGCGTCTCGCCATTTGCCATGGCTGCATTTGTGCTCTCTCTGATCGGCTTGGGATTAGCTGTCGGTGTGCAAGGCGAACATCGACCTCTGATAATCGGGGCCACCGCGGCCATCGCTCTCGCCTCGTTCGCCGTGCTCCTGTACACTTTGCCCCATATCGATACCCACGGCATTCCAGTACAGGACTTTGACACGTGGGTCGAGCTCGGTGAGACAGCGGCGGGACTTCGAGGAATGAAATCTCGTGACAAGAAGGCCGCTGTACAAATTGTCACCGCCGACATGAACTCGCTCGCGATAAATGCAGAGCTTCTGGACCGCCGCCTATCGTTCTTGTACGGAAAACACGGCTACGACAAACTCACGGAGGATAAGCTGCATAATGAGGCGAAGGACCTAGCAAAGATAGTCCGTAGAAATACAAAAAAAATAGCCAAACTTGAGAACTGGTCATACGAAAATATGTCGACCATGTTGGAGGAGTTCGAAAAATGCGCATCCAGATACGACAGGATCGCGAACAAGCTACACGATTACGAGAAGGAAAGGCCTGAAATAGTGAAAGCAAACTTGGAGCCACTGCGCAGGACCGCCGAAAAACTATCCGCAGGCCTCCGCGCGGGCCGCTTGAACTTGGAAAATTACCTCAAACGCGCCGGCAAACCCCGGAGAGCCTAGCATGGGCAAGCCCCACGTCAACCTAGTTTTCATAGGGCACGTCGATCACGGAAAATCTACCCTAGTCGGAAGAATGCTTTTTGAAAAAGGACTCATCAGCGAGACGGTGATCAAGAAATTTGAGGAGATGGGCGACAAAGGCAAGACGTTCAAGTTCGCCTGGGTGATGGACAAGCTGAAGGAAGAGCGAGAGCGAGGGGTGACGATCGAGATTTCCTACGGCAAGATAGAAACGTCGAAAAATGAAATCACAATCATCGACGCACCAGGGCACAGGGACTTTGTCAAGAACATGATCACAGGCGCAAGCCAAGCGGATGCCGCAGTATTGGTCGTGGCGGCGGACGATGGAGTAATGCCTCAGACGAGAGAACATGCCGCGCTCGCGTTCACCCTCGGCGTCGGGCAGATGATCGTCGCCATAAACAAGATGGACCTCGTCGGCTACAGCAAGGATGTGTACGAACGCCTGAAGCAGGAGATATCAACCTTGCTCGGCAGCATCGGCTACCGGGAGGCCGACAAGCTCCTCTACATCCCCATCTCTGCGTTCGACGGAGAAAACGTCACGAAGCCGAGCGCGAAGATGCCATGGTACAAGGGGCCCACGATATACGACGCGATCGAAATGTTCAGAGAGCCGGAGAAGCCAATCGACAAGCCGCTTCGATTGCCGGTGCAGGATGTTTTTTCGATCACGGGCGTTGGAACTGTGCCGATCGGCAGGGTTGAGACTGGCATTCTGAAGGTCGGCGACACGATCGTTTTTGAGCCCTCCGGCAGGAGCGGCGAGGTGCGATCGATAGAGATGCACCACGAGAGCATAACGCAAGCCGCGCCGGGGGACAACATCGGGTTCAACGTGCGTGGCGTGGCCAAGGGAGAAATAAAGAGGGGAGATGTTGCGGGTCACCCGGACAAGCCGCCGAGCGTCACGCGGGATTTCACCGCCAAGATAATCGTGCTCGCAATACCCACTCAACTCACGCCTGGATTCGCGCCGCTGTTCCACTGCCATGCCGCGAGCATCTCCGGGCGCATCGAGCAGATCATCCAAAAGATAGACCCGAGGGCTGGCACAGTGACCGAGGAAAATCCACAATCGCTGAATAGAGGCGAAGCCGCGGTGGTGCGCATCGGCCTCGATCAGCCCATGGTCATAGAACGCGTCGCAGACATCCCTCAGCTAAGCAGGTTCGCCATCAGGCACGGCGGCCAAACGGTGGCCGCGGGAATGTGCGTCGACTTGGTGCCAGCAAAAAAATTACAACTTTAGCACTTCTGGAACCTTCAACTTGTGGGCGGTCTTTCGTTCACGCCCGATGAAGTGCTCGACGTCCTTCAGTTTGACGCCCGCCGCCTTCGCTATCGCGCCGTGACTCAGTTTTAGATCCAAACCGACGTATATCATGTCGAGTGTCTCGTATGGTAAACCCAGCTCCGACTCGTCCGTCTGGCCGCGCCAAAGTCCGGCCGTCGGGATTTTGTCGATTATTTTCTGCGGTACCCCCAAGTAAGCGGCGAGCTGTTTGACCTGCGTCTTGTAGAGGCAACCGATGGGCGCGATATCCGCCGCGCCATCACCATATTTTGTGAAATATCCCGCACGAAATTCGCTCCTGTTACCATTGCCCACGACCAAGCGATTCATCAAGTTTGCGTAGTAATACAAAATTGTCATCCTGATGCGCGGTTTCAAATTGGCTGCTGGCAAACGCGCATCAGCTTTGAAACCGGTTATGTTTTTATGCAACGCCTTGATGACTGGAGTTATGTCAACGATTTTGAAGCCAACACGAAGTTTGGCCGCCAAATATTTCGCATCATTAATGTCGACACCATCCGTCACTTCGGCTTCCGGCATCGAAATTCCAAGCACCTCGTCAGCCCCAAGAGCTCTCGCACACAGAAAAGCGTTCGTGGAAGAATCGATGCCACCGCTCAAACCTATAACCACCCCACGCGCACCGGCATTTCTTACCTTTTGTTTTATGAACTTTGAAAGTTTCTTCTCGACGATTTTTGGATTTACTGACAAGGATTTCAAAATTTTTCCGTACGCGTCCATTGTGTGCCCCCTAGAATTTCTTTGGATACGACCCCAACACCTTCAACATCGCCACTTTCTTCTTGATTGCTTCGAGCGCCTCGCGTTGGCGCGAATCTTCGCGATGGCCCTCGAAATCCACGAAGAAGAGGTAATCGCCGAGAACTTTCTTCGACGGCCGCGACTCTATCTTGGTGAGGTTGATGTTCCTCGCCGAGAATTCTCCCAAGATCTCGTGGAGGATGCCCGGTCGGTCTTCGGCTGTCGAAAAAACAATCGAAGTCTTGTCGTGCCCGGTCGGCTTGCTATCCTTTTTTGCCACGCACACGAAGCGGGTGAGGTTAATTTCTCCCTTTTGAATTTCATCTTTTAACACCTTCAATTTATAAAGCTTGGCGAGCTCTGGGGGGCCGATTACCGCCATGTGTGGTTGCCGGAGCTTGCTGACCTGCTCGGCGGCCTTCGCCGTGCTCGACATTTCGATCAACTCTGCCTTCGGGAAATTTTTGTGCAAAAATTCACGGCATTGGGCGATGGCCTGAGGATGAGAGAGCACTTGGGTTATTTGGCCAATTTTCGCCCCCGGAACGCCGAGGAGCGAATGGGTTATCGGCACCACCATCTCCGACTGAATCTTTACATCGTGCCACGCTATGGTGTCTAGCGTTTCACCGACAGAACCTTCGCGCAAACTCTCTAGAGGAATTACTCCAATCTCCACTTTTCCGTGCACGACCGCCCCCACCACATCTGTGATCGTTGGATAAGGCACTATTTTGGAATCGCCGAACTGCACGCGAGCCGCTATCTCCGCGTACGTGCCACGAGGACCAAGGACACCTACCTTCATTTCTCTCCCTCGAATCTTCCATACAATTTTTTATACGCGGCTTGGGTTTCAGCTTTTCCCCACATCTCTTGAGCATCGTCGAATATCTTCCGAACAGCTTCGACATTGTTCGCCTTGAACGCTTCGTCGAGCGAGCAGCACGCGTCAATCAAAGCGCTGCGTGCGAGCTTCGCGTGCTTATTGGATACCTGAAGCTCGCCGTATAGTTCTGAATTGCCCGCGGAAATAGCCTTGGCAAAATTCTGCAACGTGGCAAACATCGGTGTACCCACCAGTTTAACGCGTTCCGCCCCCATCGACTTGAGCGCCGCGAGGTATGAGATAAGCACAAAATGAGTCATGCATTGGACGATCGCCATCATGCGGTCGTGCTCTTCGGCCTCCATTTCAGTGACTCGCGCGCCGAGTTTGATCAAACGTTGCTTCAACTCCGCGTAGTGCTTCCCCGGTTTCACAGGCACCGCTACGAAATCTTTTCCTTTCGCGCTCGTGGCCCCCGGACCGAACAACGGGTGAAGCGAAACGAGTTCTAAATCTGCGTCTAGCTTCTTCATAGCATCAACGACGTCGCTCTTCACCGACGCGATGTCCGCGAGCAATGCCCCCTCCTTCATTTGCTTGGCGAGTGACTTGACGAATTCAGGTGTCACAGCGATCGGCACCGCGACCAGCACCACGTCAGCTTCGGCCGCTGCCTTTTCCCTCGTCTCAGCTCGCACGCCCAATTCCTTCGCCACGCGCTTGGCCTTCGCAAAGTCCCTGCTCACGATCATCGCTTCACCGAGATTTTTTGCAGCGAAGCTCGCGAACCACTTGCCCATGACACCAGTGCCGATGATTGCGACTTTCATGGCTCAACCTCTCCTCGACAACTCCCTTTTGGCCGTCGCCTCCATAACTTTTACTGGTGCGCGTCTCCCGGTCCATATCTCGAACGCCATCGCGCCCTGGTGCACGAGCATGCCCAGGCCGTCAACCGTGCGCGCCCCGGCCTTCTTCGCCTCGCGCAGGAGCCTCGTCTGAAGCGGCTCGTACACTATGTCGTTGACGATCAGCCCGTGGTGCATCATATCTGCCGTAACCAGAGTTCTATCGACATCGGGGTACATCCCAGTGCTCGTGGCGTTGATGAGGATGTTTGAACGCCTTATCTCATCGACCAAAATGTTCTTCTTTAAAGCGACGTGGACTGCTTTCACTCCGAGCTTTTTGTTTATCGCAGCGACGAGCCCCTTCGCCTTGGGCGCCGTACGATTCGCAATCGTGAGCTTCGCGCCAGCCTGCGCCAGTGAAAAAGCTATCGCTCGAGCTGCCCCTCCCGCACCTAAAAGCAGGATTTTCTTGCCCGAGAGTTTGCCAACTTTGCTCTCGAGCGCTCGGACAGCCCCATCGCCGTCGGTGTTGAAGCCAACCAATTTTCCTCCGACGTTTTTCACGATGTTCACAGCGCCGACCATCTCAGCCGACCTGTCCAGCTTGTCGAGCAAGTCGATGATTTTCACCTTGTGCGGATGGGTGACGTTGAAACCAGCCAAGCGGATAGCGCGAATTCCTTCCACGGCGTCCGCCAACATCTCGCTCGGCACCCGCAACGCTATGTACGCGCAGTCCAGCCCGAGCGCATCGAAGGCCGCGTTGTGCATCTCCGGGGAAAGACTTCGTTCGACCGGGTCACCTATCAGCGCAAATAATTTGGTTTTTTTCGTCATCTTGGCACCTGGCCCAACTCTCGCAACAAACGTTTGGTGGTCGCGACGTCGAACTGCGCCGGCGCCGTGGCCTCGCCCGCCCCCGCGTAGACGATCGGGGAGCCGAACAGAGGCGCGGATATCCTGGTGAACCTGCCCGCATCGCCCATCGCGAACGCTATCACCGGCACGCTCACCTCGTCCTGCACCTCGACCAAAAAATCGAGAACGGCCAGCGCATCGCTTGGAGTTTCGGCGAACGTCACCACCTTCGCGATGTCGCAGCCAGCCACAACCATGCGCTTGGCAACCGCCACCAGCGCTTCCGCCTTCGGAGTTCCAGAAAAATCATGATGGGACATCAGCACGCTCACGCCACGCCTCTTCGCCTCCTGCACCACCTTGATGAGGAACTTTTTTTCCGTGGACAGTTCGACATCGACGCAATCGACGCCCATGTCTATGCCGTCGAGGATCACCCTGACCCTCTCCTCCTCGCCGCCCTCGAATCTTCCTCCCTCTCTCTTCGCGCGGTTCGTCACAATTACTGGCACCTTTACCTTTTCATGTAAAAGTTTCTCCCAACCGGCCGCGGCGCTCAGGCCGTCCAACCTCAGCTCCACCAGGTCGGCGCCCTGCTCAATGGCCCTGGCCAACACCCCGCTCATCGCCTTGACGCTTTCCCCTATCACGGCGCCACACACGGCCGGCGTCCTGAGCTGACGGGAGCCCAGCCTTATCATCTTCATTTCTCCAATATCGTCTCGGCTACTTTGGCGCCGAAGTGCCTGCCGACTCGCTCGACGTGCACGAGCACTTTGTCTCCCGGCCCAAGTTTTGCGACCGATATCGGCGCACAGTCCTTCGTCACCAAGTTTATCGTCTCCGCGTTCTGCAGTAGCGTCTTGAAGATCCTGCCCTCGCGCTCGACCTCGACGAGCAACATCGGACGGCGCTCCACCTTCGTCCTGCCGACGGTCCCGACGCGGGTCTCGCCGCTCGCGTTCACTATCTGCACCTCGTCGCCCGCCTTCAGCTCCGATAGGTACTTGGTCCTGCCGTGCGGGAGCCTGATGTAAGCGTGGACGGCGCCGGCGTTCACCCTGAACGGGCGCGGCTCGACGTATTTGCTCACGAGACTTTCGGAGTGCACCAAAAACATCCCATCCGAATGGCTACCCACGAGCATGCCCTCGCCTATCTTCATGATTGTTGAAGTGTCCACGCAGACCCTGTCGCCCATGCCGGCGGGTCTAACGACTACTACCTTCGCCAGCACCAGCTTGAGTTTTTCCGAAGCCGCGCGCTCGACCGCCTCGCAGACCTTCCTTATCTCCCCGACGCCCTTCTCGCGAGGATCTAGGAACACACCATCCGCGCCCATCTCTAGTGTTTCAATAGCAGTCTTCGCTTCGTTCGCGTCTTTGACGCCTGCCAAAATTTTGACATCAGCTTTGTGAAGTTCCGCGATCAAATTTTCGAGTGGGATGACCTTCCAATCTTTATTTATCGCAACCAAAAAATCGGCGGCCTTCCCGGCTCTGACGGCGGCGCGTTCCAGCTCTTTATTTGATATCTCAACGCATATCGCGACCTGCTTGCCCCGCTCCCCGAGCTCTTTAGCCCTAGCTACCGCTGCCTTGACATCTGCGACCGACTGAGCACTCAACATTACCACATCAACATTGGGCTTGGGCTCACTCGACACGACGGCTATAGCCCCGAGCTCACGTGTTTTCTGCGCCTCTCGAAGAGGTACAACAACGGCATCGGCACCAGCCTCGAGCGCCGCCGTGATGAAGCGCTTCCGTTTCTCCCAAGGCTCGGCCCAGTCCGCTTTGACCCAAACGCTTCGCCGCAACCTACTCACCGCTTGAGCCCTCGCATCGCCCGATCGACGGACGCGTTTTCGTGGACTACCTTCGCGAGCGCCTTGGTCATGGCGATCGGATCCTTGTGCTGGAAGACGTTGCGTCCTATCGAGACGCCTATCGCCCCAGCCTTCATGGCCTCGGACACCATCTGAAACACATCGCGGTCCATCGCCATCTTCGAGCCACCCGCTATCACGACCGGCACAGGACAGCCGCGCACGACCTTGCGGAAGGAATTGATGTCGCCCGTGTACACCGTCTTGATGATGTCCGCGCCCAACTCCGCCCCGACCCTCGCCGCGTGCGCCACCAGCGTCGGATCGTACTCGTTCTTCACCTTCGGGCCCCTCGGGTACATCATCGCAAAAAGTGGCATGCCCCAGTCGGCGCACGCCTCGGATATCGCGCCCAAAGATCTGAGTTGCTCGTGCTCGTTGACAGCACCGACATTCACGTGAACCGAGACAGCATCCGCGCCCAGCTTGATCGCCTCCTCCAAGCTCGCTATCGGCACCTTGCTCTGTGGATCTGGGCCGGCCGAAGTGCTGCCCGACATATGAATTATCAAACCTATGTCCTTGCCGAAGCCCCTGTGCCCGGATCGGACGATGCCCTTGTGCAGGACCACGGCGTTCGCGCCGCCATCCGCGATCTTGTTGATTATCGCCGTCATGTCCTCCAGACCGGCTATCGGCCCCATCGTGAGGCCGTGGTCCATAGGAACGATGACCGTGTGTCCGGTTTTTCTGTCGATTATCCTTTCTAACCTTATCCTCTTGCCTATCTCAGACAACCGAACCACCTCCACTTGTGGTTAAGCTTTTGCACATTAAAATGTGTGCTGAAGTCAAAAAAGTTGGTGGCCTACCGTAGACTACTCTGGCGATAAAGACAACCGCGCTCGCTCCGAGTATTCGTCCTCATTTCCACCACAACTGAATCAAGTCTGTCAAATAATGTATTAAGGCTTTCCGAGATGTGAAAAAATATATACCGCTTCCAGCACTTTTTAATTCATGGATTACGCTATTGAAACGTTCGATTTGAGCAAGCATTACGGCGGACTTAAAGCCGTGGACAAGCTGAACCTCAAGATAGAAAAAGGCGAGATTTTCGGGCTTCTCGGCCCAAACGGTGCGGGAAAAACAACTGCCCTTTCCATGCTCTGCACCATTTTGAAGCCGACCTCCGGGACCGCAGTCGTGAATGGGTCCGACATCGTGAAAGAGCCGGCAAAAGTTAGGAAATATATAGGCATCGTTTTCCAGCAGCCAAGCGTGGACGACCTCCTTACGGGAAGGGAGAATCTTAGGATGCATACTCTCCTGTTCGGGATGCCAAGAGAGACAAGAAAAAAGCGAATTGAAGAGGTGCTTTCCCTCGTTGGACTGGAGAAGCGGGCTGATGATCTGGTCAGGACATACTCCGGAGGAATGCGAAGGAGGCTGGAGCTTGCCCGCGGTATGATGCACAACCCGACTGTGCTTTTTCTGGACGAGCCCACCCTCGGCTTGGACCCTCAGACCAGGGAACATTTATGGAAATATATATCGGCGCTCGCGAGACGGGAAAAAATGACGATATTGCTGACAACTCATTATATGGAAGAGGCAGAACTTTTGTGCGACCGCGTGGGCATTATAGATTCTGGGAGGATAATCGCGCTCGATACTCCCAAAAAACTCACGGCACAATTGGGCGGGGACAAAATAATCCTAAAAATTAAAAAACCGCACATTGCGGCCCTGAAAAAGCTCGAGTGTATAAAATCGATACGCCGGAAAGGGGAGATACTCGAACTTGTCGCGAGCGAGGGGGGATACAATCTAAAGAAAATTCTAGAAAAAGCGGGGCAGGTTGAGAACGTGGAGATAAAACCCACGACACTGAACGATGTATTCCTACACTACACCGGCAAGGAAATAAGAGAGGCCGAAGCAGAGGGCGGATTCTGGCAACGCATGATGAACGAGAGGAGAGCATGAGCGAGATCGAAGGAGTATACGCAGTTTGGTTGCGAGAACTCAAAGTGTTTACCAGGGAGAAGGAGCGGGTAATCGCCTCTCTGATATCGCCACTGCTGTGGATTTTCGCATTCGGGACAGGGCTTGGTTCGGTAGTGACCACCGAGGGAGTAAATTATAGGATATACATCTACCCCGGCATACTCGTCATGACAGTTCTTTTCTCATCCGTATTTTATGGGCTCTACGTGATATGGGACAGGCGGCTCGACTTTCTGAAGGAGGTGCTCGTGGCTCCCGTCTCTCGCACCAGCATTTTTATAGGAAAAGTTCTGGGGGGATGCACGACAGTCATGATACAGACGGTCGCGGTACTGATAATCGGCTTTTTCATTGGGGTGCCGATGTCTTTGGATATTTTCTTGAAAGCATTGCTGCTTTTGTTTCTCATCTCAGTTGCCTTGGTCAGCTTGGGCCTGAGCATCGGGGCAAATATGAAAAGCCCTGAAGGCTTCATGCTCGTCGCCAATTTTGTGATGTGGCCTCTATTTTTCTTCAGCGGGGCCCTATTTCCTCTGTCCAATCTTCCATCCTGGCTTTCGAGCGCGACAAACATCAACCCCGTCACCTATGGCGTGGATGCAGTGAGGGGGATCGTTGTCGGCGTGCAGCACTTTCCACTGTGGGGGGACATTGGCGTTCTTCTTCTTCTTTCGCTAGTTGTGATCGCGATAGGGACGTTAAGCTTCAGAAGAATGCATGATTAACGGTACAAATCTTGGTTGGACACAAGATTGGGATGACCTTTATTTGAACAGCGCCAATTGTTTACTTGAGACAATGTCATCACTCAATGTCAAACCATCGAAGTTGGCTGGCGAGGTGGTTGCCCCGCCGTCGAAGAGCTACACCCACCGCGCGTTCGCCGTGGGACTGCTTGCGGAAGGTGAAAGTCGGATAACGGACCCACTGATCGGAATGGACACGAAGGCCACCATAGACGCTGCCGAAATTCTGGGGGCGAAAATTTCAAACATTCGCGAAACGTGGGTCGTGCACGGTACTGGAGGAAATCTTAAACCAAAAACTGATTTGATAGACGCCCAGAACTCCGGCACCACAATCCGCATCATGAGCGCCATCGCAGCCCTCTCGCACAAACCGATCCGTTTGACTGGAGATGAATCCATCAGAAAGCGCCCGATGGGCCCGCTGATCGAAGCGTTGGTGAAGTTGGGCGCCAAAGGAAAGTGCGAGGGGCCAAACGGCAGGCCGCCCGTCGTTGTCGGTGGAGGCCTCGCGGGCGGCGACGTGGAGATAACCGGCGCGGTGAGTTCGCAGTTCATATCGGCCCTGCTCATCGCCTGCCCGTACGCGCACGAGGATGTCACGCTTTCGGTGGCGGAGGAGCCGAGGTCGAAACCGTACATCGAGATAACGCTCGAGGTGCTCGACGCAGCCGGCGCGAAGATAAGGCGAAACAAGAGCCTGACGGATTTCAAGATCGATGGGAGGCAGGTGTTCAGTCCGCTCGAGCTGAAGATACCCGGAGATTTTTCTTCTGCAGCCTTCGTGCTCGGCGCTGCAGCGCTGACAGGATCTACTGTGAGGGTGAGCAACATGAACGTCAAAGGTGCACAGGGGGATAAACGGATAGTCGAGCTCCTGAGGGAGTTCGGCGCGGACGTCAAGGTGAGAGGAGAGACCGTCGAGGTGGCCGGCACAGGCGGGCTGACGGGCATAGAGGCCGACTGCAGCGACAATCCTGACCTCGTGCCCATTCTGTCTGTTTTGGGGGCGGTGGCGGATAGCAAGACCAGGCTCACCAACATTCCTCATCTACGCTTCAAGGAGACCGACAGGATCCGCGCCCTTGCCACGGAGCTGCGAAAGCTCGGGGCCGACGTCGAGGAGCTGCCCGACGAGATCAGGCTGAACGGCGTGAAGCAGCTGAAGGGAGCCAAGCTGCAGTCGTACGGCGACCACCGCATGGCCATGGCTTTGGGCGTAGCTGGGCTGGTCGCGAAGGGGGAGACGATCGTTGAAGGCGCAGAAAGCATTCCTGTTTCTTATCCAAGTTTCGTCGAGGACATGCAGAAACTCGGGGCGCAATTAAAGGTCGAGTAATTTAGGTGGTGTGATACCCAAATTTTCTATCGTATCTCTTGTGGTTCAAAACTTCGATTATGATGCTTACGAGTCGGACCTCATCCCCAACGATCGTGTAGATCATTCGCCAGTACCTATCTAGGTTGAGTTTCCATGTGTTGGTCACGCCGTATTTGACCATGTACTCTCGAGGTATGAGCCGTTTGGGTATCCTTTTTCCAGCCTCTCGATTTCGCTTTAACTTCGCAATCCCTCTGTCGATTATCTCCAGGAGATACCTCGCCTCACCGTGCCCGCTCTCAGCTCGCTTTCTGAGTTTTGCATGCTCTTCGCTGAACTCCTTTGAAAAACGCACCTCGTACAACTGTCACACCTTCTTGCTTTCCGCCAGCAATCTCTTCAGCTTTTCATTATCGGCGAAAACCCAGACTATCCTGCCGTCTTTTGTCACGATTATTTTGTTTGATATTTGGAGGTACTCGAGAACCAAATTAAAAGTTTGATACATCACCTTCTTCGGCAGGTGCCTGAGCAGCTCGGCCTTCGTCGGGTACTCCTTGGCGCTCCTGATGGCGTCCTCAATCATCATAACCGTGTCCAGCCGGGGGTAGTGGATTATTTGTAGTTTTTTCCGCATGCTCTCCACGGTGAATTGTTGGTTATATAAGTTTATATAATTAGTGGAAATTGTATCAAACGTCTTATTCATTTTTCCCGCCAAGCCTTTGGGTTTTGGGTGGCGGCTCTTTATAAAGGAAAAACAAGACGTGAGGGTGAGAGCATGCCCACGTGTTCCGTCTGTGGTAAAGATGTCCCCGCGGGGAAACTGCTTGTGTGCAGCGAGTGCGGAAAGACGTGCTGCGAGGAGTGCGCGGACGATTCGATGAGGGCGCTCGGCATATGCTCCGATTGCGAGGAGACATGGCAGGCCGAGGATAACTTGGATGCGGACGATAAGTGACTACTAAAGGCGAACGATCTTTTCCTCCGCCCATGAACCACTTTTAGAACTCCAACGCACGTAGCGGTTTGAGCACCCAGGCTTTGGCCGGAGTGCCCTCAATCACGATTTCCATAGCCCTGTGGCGTCCGCTGCCGACGACGACATGTTCCCGCTTTACCCGCCTGAATATGCACCCCAAGCGCTCGCCTTCGATACCGTCTCCGACTTGCCGTCCGATCATGCAGACTCCCCTATCTTCCTCTTCGACATCAACGCCGTAACGGCGCCCATTACTGTCTCAATATCTAAATTCAATGCATCTGCAATTTCATCTGGGTAAATATCTGGGTGGGATTTGATGTAACGATAGATCTCATTTTGCGCTGCTTTGGGCGAAACCTTGCGCACGAGCGTCGGTCTCATGGCCTCGAGCTTGTCGCGCACGGCTGAACGGACGAAGTCAGAAACGTTCAAAAAATAACCCGATTTCACGAGGCGTTGCGCTCCCTCGTATTCTCGGAGGGTCAATTTCGTGGCCGCCTGGTACTTTGCCATAATATCACCGTTCCAATTTGGTATATTAGTATATAAATGTCTATCCGAAACAAACGGTCTTTTTGTGGACTTATGGCAGCTTGTCGAATTTCCTCGCACGTTCCCGCCGATGCTTTGGTCGATAGGGGTTTATAAAGAAACAACAAACCACCAGAAAATTCCCCCACTCATAAAACTAAATATATCTCGACGGTGAAACCATCTCGGAGGCTTGACCGATGAAGCTCCGCAGTAGGGAAGTTGTCGCAGGCCTGGAGAGCCTGCCGCGCCGCGCACTCTTGAAGGCGGATGGTCTGACCGACGCCGATTTAGAGCGTCCGCTGATAGCGATCGCAAACTCATACAATCAAGTCGTCCCCGGGCACCTGCACCTGGGCGAGCTGGCCAAGGCTGTCGCCTCAGGCATACGCTCGGCCGGCGCCACGCCGCTAGAGTTCAACACCATCGGCATCTGCGACGGGATAGCCATGGGCACCAAGGGCATGTGCTATTCGCTCCCATCCCGTGAAGTGATAGCCGACAGTTTAGAACTAATGTTAGAGGCCCACCGCTTCGACGCCGTCGTGGCGGTAGCGAGCTGCGACAAGATCGTGCCGGGGATGCTGATGGCCCTCGGGCGGGTGAACATCCCCTCAATTATGCTTACAGGTGGACCGATGATGCCGGGCGAATGGCAGGGGCAAAAAATAGATTCGATAAGTGCATTTGAAGCCGTCGGCGCCGTCAAGGCGGGCACGATGAGCGAGCGCGATGCGAGGGAGATCGAGAACCGCTGCTGCCCCGGCTGCGGCTCGTGCGCCGGCCTGTTCACCGCGAACACCATGGCATGTCTGACCGAGGCGATGGGCATGAGCCTGCCCGGCGTCGGCACGGCGCACGCTGTGGACATGAAGAAGACGAGGCTTGCGAAGCAGACCGGCAGGCAGGTGGTCGAACTCCTCCGCCGCGGGATAAGGCCAAGCAGCATAATGACGCGCGCGGCGTTCGATAATGCGATCATCGTGGATTTAGCGATAGGCGGCTCGACGAACACCGTGCTCCACCTGCCGGCGATCGCACACGAAGTTGGGATAAAGCTCAGCCTCGACGTCTTCGACAGGTTGAGCAGGAGGGTCCCGAACATATGCAACTTGCGCCCGAGCGGCGAGCACACGATGCTCGACCTGGAGCGCGCGGGCGGGGTGCCGGCGGTGATGAAGAGGCTTGGAAAACTGATGAGGAGCAGCCCGCTCACCGTCACGGGGCGCAGGGTCGGGGACAATTTGAGGTTTGCGAAGTTCTACGACTCCGACGTCATAAGGCCGTTGAAGAGGCCGTACCATCGCGAGGGCGGGATAGCGATATTGTACGGAAACCTGGCGCCGAGCGGTGCAGTCGTGAAGACGGCGGGCGTATCCCCGAACATGATGCGCCGGAAGTGCAAGGCGCGAGTTTTCGACTGCGAAGAGGACGCGCTCAAAGCGATCTTGGGCAAGAGGATCAGACGAGGCGATGTCGTCATCATCCGCTACGAGGGGCCGAAGGGAGGCCCGGGCATGCGAGAGATGCTGGCCGCGACCTCAGCAATCGCCGGCATGGGTCTGCTGGACTCCGTGGCGCTGGTGACGGACGGCAGGTTCTCGGGCGGGACTCGCGGCGCCTGCGTAGGTCACGTTTCCCCTGAAGCTGCGGAGGGCGGGCCGATAGCCGTGGTGCGGAACGGTGACAAAATAATGATCGACATCAAGCACCGCAAGCTCGAATTGCTGGTCCCGGACTCGGATATCAAATTGAGGCTCTCCAGATTCAAGAAGCCGGAGCCGCGGGTCAAAAAAGGATATCTTGCGCTCTACTCGCGCACGGTCAGCTCAGCGGCCGAAGGCGCGATTCGTCGGTGATCACATGGGCATGACGATAGCCGGAAAAATTTTGGCCAGGGCATCGGGAAAAAAGCGAGTAGCGCCGGGAGAAATCGTCGAGGCAGAGATCGATGTGGCGATGATCAACGATATCACCGCCCCGCTCACCGTCGACGCTTTGAAAAAGATTGGTGTTAAAAAAATCTGGAATCCCAAGAGAGTCGTCGTGGTGTTAGATCATCAGGCTCCAGCGACTTCGATAGATGCGGCTCGCGATCACGCCGAACTCAGAAAATTTGTCGCCGAGCAACGCGTCCCAAATTTTTACGATGTGAACGAAGGTATATGCCACGAAGTTTTGCCCGAGCGGGGCTTCGCTCTGCCGGGGCGCCTCATCGTCGGAGCAGATTCTCACACGTGTACATACGGTGCACTTGGATGTTTTGCAACGGGAATAGGCTCGACGGACATGGCCGCTGTTCTCGCAACAGGGAAGCTCTGGTTCCGGGTGCCGGAGAGCATGAAAATTTCGGTCGAGGGAAAGCTCAAGCAGCGGGTGGCGTCGAAGGACCTCATCTTGAGGATAATAGGAGATGTCGGTGCAGATGGCGCGACGTATCGCTCGGTAGAATTCGTGGGCAAGGGGATGAGGGGCATCAGCGTGGCCGGAAGGATGACTATGTGCAACATGGGCGTGGAGATGGGGGCCAAGGCAGCGATCGTACCGTCGGATGAGTTGACGAAACGGTGGCTCGTGGGCAGAACAAGGGAATCCTACAAGCCGGTCGACAGCGACAAAGATTCCACGTATGTAGAAGAACTTTCGTACGATGTCACGAAACTCGAGCCGCAAGTAGCGTGCCCGCACAGCGTAGACAACGTCAGCGCGGTGCGAGAGGTGGAGGGAGTTGAGGTTGACCAAGCATTTCTGGGCAGCTGCACGAATGGCAGGCTCGAGGATCTCATAGAGGCTGCAAAAATTTTGAAAGGAAAGCGCGTTTCGAAACACGTGCGTATGCTAGTTGTTCCGGCCTCCCGCGAAGTTTACTTAGACGCACTCGGTCGCGGGCTTCTGAAACTGTTTGTCGAGGCTGGCGCACGTGTGGAGTCGCCTTCCTGTGCAGCCTGCATGGGTGGGCATATAGGCATCCTAGCTCCAGGGGAAGTTTGCATTTCATCTTCAAACCGCAACTTCCGCGGCAGGCAGGGCAGCCCCGAAGCTGAAGTGTATTTGGCTTCTCCTGCGACAGTTGCAGCCTCGGCTCTCAAGGGAAAGATAATCGATCCGAGGGATGTTTGATGGCGCGTGCTTGGGTTTTTGGAGACGACATCAGCACAGATGCGATAATTCCCGGACGTTACTTGGTCAAGTGGGAGTCCAGCGAATTGGCAAAGCACGCCATGGAAGGTGCCGATCCAGAGTTCGCGAGCAAAGTGCAACAGGGAGATGTTATCGTTGCGGGCAAGAACTTCGGCTGTGGTTCAAGCCGTGAACATGCGCCGATTGCACTCAAAGCAGCTGGCGTTTCTGCTATCGTGGCGGAATCGTTTGCGAGGATATTCTACCGCAACGCTATCAATCAGGGCCTGCTTGTGCTCACATGCTCTAACGTGAGCAAGGGGTTCAAATCAGGAGACAAAGTTGAAATCGATACAAAAAAGGGCATCGTGCGCAACTTGAACACAGGCAAGACGTTTAATGCAGAGCCGTTGCCGGGCTTTGTTCTTGAGATACTGGATGCTGGAGGGCTGCTCTCGTACCTGAAGCGAAAGCTTTCCTCCGGCCGAACTTCCTAGATCCCAAATAGCACGCGGCCGATATCGAGCACATGAACGCCACAGTTATGATGAGAATTATTATGGGGCCAAGGAAGCGTAGGCACAGCAGCGAATCCAGGAACGCCAAGATGGATGCGAACAGGCCAGCAGAGAATTTGGCAGCGCCGTTGAAATTTTCATGATCGACCCTCAGATCTAATGCAAATACTTTCTCTTCGGTTGCAACAAAATGTCGCAAAGTTAGCCATCCAAAATTAAATACGAGGAGCAGCCCGGCGATCAGACAAGATATCAGCAGCCCCGGCGTCGATACGAGGAGGGAGAGGATGAATGAAGCTCCGAAGATAGAGAGGTCAATTATGATGAATTTTCCAAATCTCGACTGCGCATCTTCCTGGATAGATGGTTGTGCCATGTGTGAAAGTAACGAGCCCGCGTAACGAACGAAGTTCGGCAAAAAGACATGGAAGAAGCGATATATCGCATGTGAAAATTTCATGAGTATAGGGGCGATCAACGCCATTATGGCGCAGAAGAATCCCGTGAAAGGATATAGACCATCCCAAGTGACATGATTAGTGCCAAGCTTGGCGTAGATCATATTATAATCGCCTCTCCCAAGCATTCCAGCTCCAACAAATAGAGATCTTCGTCCATCAATGCCACAGATAAACGTTGCAAGTGCTACAGAAAGCATCTCAATTATTGCAGTTGCTATGATAGCTCCAAATATTACTATCGCAAAACTTGGAAACAGCGCTGGATCTATTCCCATACCAAAAGAGATGAAGAATAACGCTACAAAAGCGTCTCTGAATGGAGTTATTGTTCTGCCAATTCTTTCGCTAATATCGCTACTTGACAATGCTAGACCGATGAAGAACGCCCCAGTAGCCGCTGAAACACCGAGTGATTCTGCAAACACGCTTGCTGCAAAAACGAATGCGAGCGCAAATAAAACTAGCGTTTCATTAGACACGGATTCTCTAACATGTTTTATAACAATCGGTATCACCTTGATAGCGATGATGATGAATATCACAGAGAAGATAGCCATCTTCCCCAAAGTTTGAGCTATCATGATCGAACTTTCACCCACAAAAGTGAGCCCGGCGAGGATTGCCAAGTAGATAACAGAAATAAAATCTTCTACGACAGACGCCCCAAGCAATATGTCCGCTTCTGGATCGGCAAGTTTTTTCGTATCAACCAAGATTTTTGCAGCAACTCCTGCTGAACTCATGCATATAATCCCTGACAAAAACATCCTGTCGATGAATGACAAGCCGAGCAGATACCCTATCGCCTGGCCTAGGGCCAACATGGACCCAACGTCGACAATGCTAATTACGATGGAGACGAATTTGACCCTTTTCAACTTTGTGATTGAGAATTCTATACCGAGAAAGAACATTAGAAAGATTATACCGAAGGTGGAGAGTATCTCGCGAATTTGACTGTCGACCGGCATGCCCAGTGCGCGTCCAAGCGCGTAGGGGCTTATCACAATTCCAGCCAAAAGGTATCCAACAATTGAAGGTTGCTTGAGTTTATTGCTCACGACGATGGCGAGCACTGCGGATAGAAAAATGACACCTAACTCCGACAGCGGCTCCATCGACATTTGGCTCGTCCCTATCTTGCGTCACGACTTGGTCGAGAAAAGCTTCCTCAACCTCTCCATGCCTTTCGTGCTTCCGAGAACTATCAGCAGGTCATCGTCTTTCAACCTGAAGCTAGCCGATGGGTTAGGTATTGTTTTCTCTCCGCTCACTATCGCAATCGCTGAAACGCCGAGACGTTTCCTCAGATTGAGTTTCCCCAATGTTTTACCGGAGACGCTCGACTTCAGTGGCACCCTGACCCATTCCACGCTCACCTTCGGCGTGAGTGTCTGGGCTATCGCCTGCACGAGAGCTGGCGTGAAGTATGCTCCGCTTAGCACCGATCCAGCTTTTCTAGCCTCCTCATCGCTGAGCGAAAAGATGATAGGTTTTTCATCCTCAGCTTTCCTAAAATAGTAAATCTCTCGACGTCCATCGTTGTGGACGACGATCACGAATTTTCCGCCGTAAGCAAGTTTTTCGAGGGCGATCCGCTTGCCGACGCCAGGAAGATCAGTTTCAACTATTTCAACCATCCACACACCTCCAAAAGTTTAAAGTGGCGAACCGAGATAAAAGTTTGTGCATTCCAAAGGTGATCGCATGAAACACAAAATTGGCGTGATACCTGGCGACGGCATAGGACCGGAGGTCATCCGTGAAGGAGTAAAAGTCCTCAACGCTATCGCAGAGAGCGCTCCTGGGTTGAAGTTCGAGTTCACAGAATTTCCGTACGGATCTGAATATTATCTCAAGACTGGCGAGCTAATCCCTCAATCGGGACTAGACAAGCTCTCCGAGATGGACGCGATATATCTCGGTGCCCTCGGCGATCCAAGGGTGCCGCCCGGCGTGCTGGAGCAGGGCATCCTGTTGAAGCTCCGATTCTACTTCGAGCAGTACATCAACCTTCGCCCAATCAAACTTTACCCTGGCGTCCCCTGTCCGCTCAAGGGCAAAGGTCCGGAGCATGTCAATTTCTACGTCGTGCGCGAGAACACGGAAGATTTTTACATATGCATAGGTGGGCGCGCGAAGGGGAAGTCGAAGGCTGAACTGAAGGTGGCGCGCTCGATATACGACGTGAAGTTTGGCCTCGACATAGACGTGGATCGCGATGAGATAGCGTACCAAATAGGAATCGTAAGCAGGAAGGGGACAGAGCGAGCCGTTCGATACGCCTTCGAACTCGCGCGGAGGAAGGGTAAAAAGCGCGTGACCTCGGTGGACAAGGCGAACGTGCTGACCCACGTGTACAGCCTTTGGCGGGAGGTCTTCGAGAAGGTGGCGAAGGATTACCCCGAGATAGAGACGGAATTTGCTTTCGTCGATGCGATCACGATGTGGTTCGTCAAAAATCCGGAGTGGTACCAGGTCGTCGTCACGCCCAACATGTTCGGTGACATCATCACAGACCTAGGCGCGATGATCCAAGGCGGCCTCGGGCTTGCACCTGGTGGCAACATAAATCCAGAGGGCGTGAGCATGTTCGAGCCGATCCATGGTTCGGCGCCGAAGCACGCGGGCAAAAATGTGGCGAACCCGCTCGCGACGATTTTGGCCGGGCAGATGATGCTCGAGCATTTGGGTGAGCAGGAGGCGGCCGATAAAGTCGAGCGAGCGGTCATCGAAGTCCTGAAAGAAGGCAAAGTAAGAACTTATGATTTGGGTGGCAAATCGAGCACTTCTGACGTTGGTAACGCGGTTGGTGCAAAAGTAAGAAAGTTATAATGCTTGTTTTCTTCTTATAAACTCCCTTCGACCAAAGCGTTGGCGGGAAGACATTGAGGAGCATACGCAAGGACAAACCGTTAAATATTTATACAAATTTATACAACTTATACAATGGTGATAAATTGGCCGCTATAAAAGCAAGGTTTGTCTATCCAGTCGACCTTACCGATTATGTGAACGATCTCAACACGATTGCAGAAAAACTCAGAGTTTCAAAAGCTGATGCAATAAGGGAGGCCGTCAAGCATTACGCTGAGTATCTTATGGGTTTAGAGGTTATCACCTATCGCGATGTGACCGCAAAACAAGCAAAGCGAGAAATTCAGAAATACTTGAAGGGCAAGAATCGCGTGAAAGCGGACGAGATAAGTGATGCTTTGCGGATAGATCTCAGCCTAGTCAACGAAGCTCTGCTTGATTTATGGGAGGAGGGTTGGGTTGAACCGGAGCGAAAGGGTTGAGGGCGAAAAGATAAGATGTATCGGCAGGCGGGTCTCAAAACCGCGGTTGGTGCAGTGGACCTCGCGGCACAGAGCAATTGAAGTCTTTGTAGAAGGAAGGCCGGCCATCGCTGAAGTTGTAAAGACGTGGAGAGTGCTGAAAAGCTGATCTTATTTCCGTCCGGCGAAGTACCGATTTATCCCGTTTACCATCGCATCCACGCTGGCTATGACGACGTCCTCGCGCACACCCTTCGCTATGTAGAGGTTGCCCTTTTCATCCTCGAGCTTCACCGTGACCTCAGCCAGCGCGTCGCTACCGCCGGTTATGGCGTCCAGATGATACTCTTTCAACCTCAACCCAGAGATCTCCTGCATCACGTTGCGGATGGCGCTTATCGCAGCATCGACGGGCCCAACTCCGGTACCGGAGCCAGCCCGCTCCTCTCCTCTGACCGAGACGCGCACGGAAGCGGTCGGCGTGACGGTGCTGCCAGTGAGCACGGTGAACTCCTTCAGCTCGACCACCTTCTCCTCCTTCGGCAATGCTCCGATCACGCTTTCCACTATCGCCCGAACATCGCTGTCAGTGACGCTCTTGCCCTTATCCGCCAGCTCCCTGATGCGTTTGGAAATTTCTACCGCCTTATCTTTGGTCGCCTGCACACCTAGGTCCTTGAGATATTTTTCGACTAGGTGTTTTCCCGTGTACTTGCCCATGATGAGGCGTCGGTGGTGTCCAACCAACTCGGGAGACATCGCCTCGTAGGTGCCGGGGAGTTCGATCACACCGTGCGCGTGCACGCCAGCCACATGGGCGAACGCATTTTCCCCGACGATGGCCTTGTTCGGCTGCACGGGGATGCCGCTTATGCGTCTCACGAGTTCGGATGTTTCAACGAGCAATTTAGTTTGAATTTTAGGCTTAATCCCGTAGAGGGTGCGCAGGCCCATCACGACCTCCTCGAGCGCCGCATTACCCGCGCGTTCACCTAGCCCGTTGATGGTCACATGAACTTGTTTCGCCCCGGCCTCGACCGCAGCGAGCGAGTTCGAGGTCGCTTGCCCCAGATCATTGTGGCAGTGTACGCTGATCGGCACCTTGACGACTTGCTTCAACTGGTCGATCAAGTAATACATGCCCCGAGGAGTTATCACTCCAACGGTATCGGGCACGTTGATGCGGTTCGCTCCAGCATCCACGACCGCTCGACATACTTTTTTTAGATACTCCAGGTCGCTCCGCGTCGCATCCTCGGCGGAGAACTCGACGATGACGCCGTGCTTTTTTGCATACTCCACGTGCTCGACCGCGAGCTCCAGCGCCTGCGCTCTAGTCTTCTTTAGTTTATGTTTTAGGTGAATGTCGGATGTGGCGATGTATACATGAATGCTGTCGACATCACAAGCGAGATTTGCGTCGATGTCTTCCTTCCTGCACCTGGCTAGGGCGCAAATCTCGGCATCGAGCCCGGCCTTTGCGATCGCTGTGGCGGCCTTCCGTTCACCTTCCGATGTGACAGGGCTACCTGTCTCGATCGTGTCGACGCCGAGCCTATCCAGCTGGCGAGCGATCAACAGTTTTTGGTCCGGCGTGTATGAGACGCCCGGGGTTTCCTCCCCATCGCGGAGAGTGGTGTCGAATATCCTCACGCGCCTGGGCAGCTTGATCCCCTTGCTTGCCTGCTTTATGAAATCGCTGACGAAGACCTCTTTCTTCAATCAACCACCGAAATAGTCTTGATTCCCCCTAATTTTAGCTTTCGCCTTGTTACACGTCGGTAACTCGAAAGTTCACGGTTTTCCCAACCGACCTGATATCCTCGACCCTGCGCTGCTGGCCCACCCCTTTAGAAAGAAAATTAAACAAGCGCCTCTTTTATCTTCTGCGCGATGATGACTGCGGCATCGCGTTGTGCTTCAACCGTTGAGGCCCCGATGTGTGGGGTCAGCACCACGTTCTGCAGCTTCAACAGCGAGCTGCCAACGGGCGGCTCATTTTCGTATACATCTAAACACGCACCAGCTATCTTGCCCTGTTGCAGAGCTTCTACCAGCGCACCTTCATCGATAACACCACCGCGCGATGTGTTCATCTGGTTCAAGATGGGCATAAAAGTAAAAAAATAGGGAAAACCGCGCAACCTCCAAATTACACGCCGATCGGCCGTAAGCACCAAAAATGCCACCCGCATGAATAAATAGCAAGCGGCGAATGATTGACTGAGGTCCAACATGGCAAAGCGTATGGTAAAGGTTCTAGACACGACGATGCGCGATGGCGAGCAGACGCCAGGGATAGCGTTAGCTCCCGAGCAGAAGCTGCAGATAGCCAGGGCTCTAGACGATTTGGGAGTGGACGTGATCGAAGCTGGATCGGCGATAGTTTCCGAGGGCGAGCGCAGGGCTATCAAGATAATATCGGGCGCAGGTTTGAATGCCGAGATATGCAGCTTCGTCAGGGCTCTCCAAACAGATGTGGACGCTGCTTTGGATTGCGATGTGGACAGCGTACACCTCGTCGTGCCGACGTCGGACATCCATCTGAAGCACAAGCTGAAAAAGACGGGGGAGCAGGTGAAGGAGATGGCGTTGAGCACGGTCCGCTACGCGCTGGACCACGGGTTAGTGGTTGAACTGTCGGCTGAAGATGCGACCAGGACAGATCCATCATTTCTCAAGGAGATGTTCGTCGCGGGGGTGAAGGAGGGAGCCCAGCGCCTCTGCGTCTGCGATACAGTGGGAATTTCAACACCTGAGAAAATGTACGGGTTGTTCGAAGATCTGGTGAAGATCGCCAAGGTACCGATAGCCGTGCATTGCCACGATGATTTCGGCATGGCGACCGCGAACACATTGGCCGCAGTCCGAGCCGGGGCACAAGAAGTACACGTCACGGTCAATGGATTGGGCGAGCGCGCGGGCAACGCGGCGCTGGAGGAAGTCGTGTTGGCGTTGACCCAATTCTACGGCTTCGAGACGCGCATAAATCTGAAGAAGCTGTACGAAGTTTCTCGCCTGGTCGAACAATGTACTGGCATGCCCGTGTCCCCGACGAAGGCGGTGGTCGGAGAGAACGCATTCTCCCACGAGGCGGGAATACACACGCACGGCGTATTGGCTTACCCCCCCACTTACGAACCGATATCTCCTGAAACCGTTGGCCATCATCGAAGGTTGATATTTGGCAAGCTCAGTGGCTCGCACGCTGTGGAGAGCGAACTAAAGAGGATAGGCTTGGAACCGACCAAGGAGCAAGTACAGCAGATATTCGAGCAGATAAAGAAGCTCGGCGACAGGGGCAAGCAGGTGACGGACGCCGAGTGGCGTGCTATAGTGGACACCGTCATGGGCAAAACACTTGAGGAGATAGTGAGGCTCGATGAGTTGACCGTCATCAGCGGCAGCAAGGTCACACCGACTGCGTCGGTCAAGGTGAAGTTCGGCGATAAAGAGGTGACTGAGTCCGGCTTAGGGATAGGTCCGGTCGACGCAGCGATGAACGCAATCAGAAAGGTCGTCGAGGGGACGTCGAACATACGGCTTCAGGAGTATCACGTCGATGCGATCTCTGGAGGCACGGACGCGCTCGTCGATGTCGTGGTCAAGCTGACCGACGGCAGGCGTATAGTGACCGCGCGGGGGGCGAGCGGAGACATCATCATGGCGAGCGTACAGGCGATGCTAAACGGGGTCAATCGCTTGCTTTGGGACAAAAAGTTAGGAGGGAAATGATGCCAGAGGAAGAGGAGTTCGCGCGGCTTCGTTTGCCCCGCAAAGGCGAAGTATTCGGCGTCGCCGAGCAGATGGTCGGCTTCGATCGTCTGCGCGTCAGATGCAAGGACGGTCACACCAGAATGTGTAGGATACCCGGAAAGTTGCGCAAGCGCCTCTGGGTGCGACAGGGTGATGTGGTGATCATCCGCCCATGGGAAGTTCAGAGCGATGAGAAGGGCGACCTCGTCTATCGCTACACTAGAACTCAGCTCTATTGGTTGCAGAAGAAGGGGCTCTGGAGTTAGTCGGGTGGCTCATTGGCGGAGAATTTTGAGGACTTTTTGAAAAAGCTCGATCGACGCAAGCTCGAACGAATCGAGAAGGACTCGGACGAATTAAAAACAATAGCGGATGTCTTCGACCACTCAACGTTGCTCACCCTCTACCACATGGTCAACCGCGGCATCGTCAAGACGTTCTACGGTGTGGTGAGCACCGGGAAGGAGGCAAATATTTTTTGCGCCTTGGACGAAGGGGGAAACTACGTGGCGGTGAAGATATACCGCATCGCGACCTCAGATTTCAAAACTATGTATCGCTACTTGGTCGGCGACCCCCGCTTCAGGTCTTTCCACCGCGACCGAAGGAGAATCATCTACACCTGGACATCGCGGGAGTTCAAGAACTTGCAGCGCGCCCAAGAAGCTGGCGTTCGAGTCCCGGGGCCGATAGATTTCGAAAACAATGTGCTCGCGATGGAGTTCGTCGGCGAAGGGGGCGTGCCGTATCCCAGGATGAAAGACCAAAAACCGAAAAATCCCAAGCAAACATTCAAGAAATTGTTGAATGCTATCGAAACCCTTTACACGAAAGCCCAACTCGTGCACGCGGACCTGAGCGAGTACAATGTTTTACTAGATCCTGAGCCGGTGCTCATAGACTTCTCGATGACTACAGATATCGCAAATCCAATGGCGAACGAGCTGCTCATGCGGGACCTCACGAACATCGTGCGCTATTTCAGGAAGCTCGGCGTGGAGACGAAGGAGCCGATCGAGTTGTTTGAGAAGATTAAAAAAACGAGTTGATGGCACCATAACATTTTTGCCTGTGCAGGCGATTGGTTTTTGGGTGAGTTCATGGCTGTCCTTTCTGGGGAACAAATCCGCGAATATCTGAGGCAGGGCAGAATCGTGATAGAACCTTTTGATGAAAAGTTGATCGGGCCGAGCCAAGTGGACCTCCGCCTCGGCAGCAAGTTCAGGGTCTTCAAACAAACCAAAGCTGTAGATCCATTCGATAAAAAATCGATCGAAAAAAACACGGAACTGATCGACACCAAGGGAAAGCCCTTCCTCCTGAAGCCGAGGCAACTCGCGCTCGGCGTAACATTAGAAAGGGTGGCTGTGCCAAATGATCTCGTGGGCGCGATAGAGGGAAGATCGTCGATCGCGCGCATGGGGGTATTCATCCACATTTCCTCGGGCCATGTCAACCCAGGTTCTGGCTCGAAGAAACCTTTCCCTGTGACGTTGGAGATCCTCAACATGAACCCGGCTCCGGTGAAGCTGTACCCGGGGATGAGGGTATGCCAACTTCTGTTCTACACAATGGATCAAGCCGCACGGCGGGGCTACGATGATATGAAGGGAAAATATTCAGGCAAGCTCGAGCCGTCCAGCAGCATGGTGTTCGAGGATAAATCTTGAGCGTCGATGGGTATGGAACATCTCAGGCTGCCTAAGGAGAGAGTGGGCGTCGCCATAGGCCCTGGCGGAGAGGTCAAGCGGGAGATAGAGCGCAGGAGCGGTGCGAAGATAACCTTGGACAGCGAGACCGGCGAGGTGACGATACAACGCGGTGAAGATCCTCTGAGTATATTGCAGGTGAAGGATATTTTAAACGCAATAGCGCGGGGATTCAGCGCGGAGCGCGCCTACCGCCTATTCAACGAGGACAACTACTTCGAGGTCATCGACATCACGGATATGATAGGTCGCTCGGACAAAGCGCTCGTCAGGCTCAAGGGTCGCGTGATAGGTGAGGGGGGCAAGACTCGCCGAATAATCGAGGAGACGACCGGAGCCTACATGTCGGTGTACGGGAAAAACATCGCGCTGATTGGCGTGCCAGAGCAACTCTCCGTCGCGAGGGAAGCGATAGAGATGTTGCTCAGAGGAGTACCTCATTCTGCAGTTTACCGCTTCCTCGAGAAGAAAAGGAGGGAGTTCAAGAAGAAGGCGGTAGAAATTTGGAAACACTAAAATTCATGCAAATAGCGCTAGATTTCAACGAATTGAGGGGCATAAATATGAAGCCCAAAAGCTATTTAAACTCAAAAAACATTAATTAAAAGGGGCTAAAATAAGAAAAAAGGTATATTTAGCGTTGAAAATGTAATAAAGATAAAAAAAAGGTTTGAAATCAAAAAATAAAACAAAAAAGGGTGAAAATATGAAATCCGTGGCGACAGAGCTGTTTAAAGAATTTCGAGAGCACAGCGTCAGCGAGTTCTTCCGCAAGAATGCGGCGATGCTCGGGTACACAGGTAAAATCAGGTCACTCACCACGATAGTGCACGAAGGTGTGACAAACGCGATCGACGCAGCTGAAGAAGCTGGCGTGCTGCCTTCAGTTTTAGTTGCTATAAAAAAAGTGGATGAGAGCCCAGAACACTTCAAAGTAGTCATAGAGGACAATGCCTCTGGCATCCCTGAGAAGTACATCGCGGATGTTTTCGGAAAGATGCTGGCCGGCACGAAGTTACATCGCCACATGCAGAGCCGAGGGCAACAAGGCATAGGCATCAGCGGAGCGGTGATGTTCTCCCAGATAACGAGCGGAAAGCCGACTATGGTGACGACATCTGAAGGCGACGGTGAGATCATCAACGCAAATGTCATGATCAATGTCGACAAGAACGAGGGTAAACTTCTGAACGGGAGAAAGTCGAAGGGCGATTGGAGGGGGACGCGGGTGGAGCTTGAGGCGAAGGATGTCGCCTACGTTCGCTCTCGCTACGGGCCATTCAACTATCTCAGGATGACGGCGATTGCCAACCCGCACGTCCAAATCACTTTTGTCGAGCCCGACGGGACGCTCACCATTTTCGAGAGGGCGGGCGATAAAATTCCAGAACGCCCGAAGTCTATGCCTTTGCATCCATGGGGAATAATGTCCGACGACCTCCTCGCGCTGGCCAAGCACACCAAGGGCAGGACCATAGGCAGCTTCTTGGTGACTGAGCTTTCCCGTGTGACAAAGGGCAAGGTGAAAGAGGTGCAGAAGCTCTCGGGCATAGACATGAACAAGAAGCCATCGGAGCTCGACTGGGAAGACGCAGAAAAAATTGTTTCCGCGTTCAAACAAATCAAGTTCATGGCTCCGCCAACCGAAGGTCTTCGCCCGGTAGGTGCAGCCGATGTGGAGAGAGGGATGAGACAGATCCTCAATCCAGAGTTTGTTTATACAACCACACGTTCTCCGAAGGTCTATCGTGGCGGTTTGCCGTTCATCGTGGAGGCGGGAATAGCGCACGGTGGCTCCGCCGGGAAAAGCGTGGAAGTGGGAGTGGCCGAGGGTGAAGAAGCCGAGACCGGTGGCTTGGAATTGATAAGGTTCGCAAATCGTGCCCCGCTGATTTTTGACCAGGGTGGTTGTGCGATAACTGCTGCTGCGAGAAACATAGACTGGCGCCGCTACGGAGTCGATGTGACGGCTGCGCCGGTGACGCTTTTCGTCAACGTCGTCTCGGCCTACGTACCATACACATCTGCAGGCAAACAGTCGATCGCCGATGAGCCAGAAGTTTTCAACGAAATTCGCGCGGCGATAATGGATGTCGCGCGAGAGTTGAGGCAATATCTATATCGAAAGATAAGGACAAAGGAGCGTCAGCAGCGCGCGGGGATATTCGAGCAGTACCTGCCGGTCATCGCCAGAAAGGCGGCGCATCTCGCGGGCAAGAAGGTGCCTGAAGTAAGTAAACTCATAGAAAAAGTAGCGGGTGTCAAAATTGGTGGTAAAGAGCAAACGTCAGAAGAAAGCTGATGAGCAGCTAGTAGCTTTTGGGGCGGAGATAGTAGAGGACATAGCAGCTGTCAGGCCTCCGAGGCTAAGGGTGCCGTCGAGGAGCACTTCGAACATTTTTTACGACAAGAAGAACCGATACTTTGTGCTCGGCGACAAACATGGCATCCGCTCGGCGGCGAACGTGAAGCAGGTGAAAAAGATCGCCCAGACCTTATGTGTGGCCGATTTTTGCAAAGAGCTCATAGACACGAGCAAGTTTGCGACCCTTCGTGAGATGTACTACACAGCTGAGGGCTGGGACGCTGGGCCATTCAACAATCAGGGCGAGTCCGACGTGATAGTAGAAGACCTCGAGTCGATGTTCGGCGTGAAACGCGAGGACCTCGGATTGGTGCCAGAGGAAGATGGGGCGGCGGTCTACGGTCAACTCGTCGTGAAAGAGGGGGACGCAGTCATAGACGCTACAAAGGCCGGGCGCGGCGGATACACCATTCCACCGACAATCGATGATGTCGAACTTACAAAATGCAAGGCGAAACGTGTAATCGCGATAGAGACGATGGGTATGTATCACAGGTTCGTTCAGGAGCAAGCTTGGAAAACGTTCGATGCTTTGATCGTTGGTCTGAAGGGTCAGGCCGCGAGGGCGACTAGGCGTTTCTTGAAGCGAGCGCACGATGATTTGGACCTGCCAGTTTACATTTTCACTGATGGCGACCCGTTCGGCTTCCACATCGGCATGGTAATAATCTCCGGAAGCGCGAAGCTCGCGTACATCAATCACGAACTCGCCGTGCCGGACGCCAAGTACATCGGTGTGACGGCGAGCGACATAGTCAACTACAAACTGCCGACCGACAAGCTTCGCGAACTCGACATCGCTCGCCTGAAGCAACTTCAAAAGGACCCGCGATACAATACAACGTTCTGGCAGGATGAGATAAAGAAAATGCTCGAGATAGGCAAGAAAGCTGAGCAGCAGGCCTTTTCGAAGTATGGTTTAGATTACGTGGTGAAGGAGTACCTGCCAGCCAAGCTCAAGGAAAACGAATAGTAAAACACTTTAGAGGGTCTTGCGCATTCTATTTTTGGTGCCGGGGTAGCTCAGTAGGTAGAGTGCCCGGCTGTTAAATGTGGGTATGGATGAAAAACGAACCTCAAAAAGCTGAACGACATGCTCGCTTACAGCAACCGGGCGGTCAGAGGTTCGAGTCCTCTCCCCGGCGCCATCAGGTGGGTGCTTGAAAATATTGTTGCTCTCGAGGAAAGATGTCGAAAAAATTGTCTCGATGCGCGAGGTTATCGAGGCCGTCGAAGAAGCTTTTCTAGCGAAGGGGCTAGGCAAAGTTCAGATGCCACCAAAATCCTACATCTATTTTAATCGCTTTCAAGGAGATTTCAGGGTAATGCCGGCCTATTTGGAGGACATGGGCGCAGCCGGAGTTAAGATCGTCAATGTTCATCCAAAAAATCCGCAGGAGCACGGTTTGCCGACCGTGATGGCCACAATATTTCTTCTGGACCCAAAAACTGGCGCCCCGCTGGCGATCATGGATGGAACTTGGATCACAAACATGAGGACTGGCGCTGGTGGCGCAGTTGCGGCAAAATATCTAGCTAGAAAGGACTCGCATGTTGTAGCGATGGTCGGAGCTGGTGTTCAAGCTAGGACGCAGCTGATAGCTTTGAACGAAGTGTTGGACATAGACGAGGTCAGAGTTAGCGATGCCGTCAAAGGAAAGGCGAAAAAATATGCTGAGGAGATGGGCAAGCTGTTGGGAATTGAAATAGAGCCCATGACTAATGTAGAGAAAACCATCAAGGGAGCAGACATCGTGGTGACAGTCACCCCAGCTAGGGGCCCGATAGTCAAAGACGAGTGGATCTCCGAAGGCATGCACATCAACGCGATAGGTGCGGATGCCCCTGGCAAGCAAGAACTCGACCCGGAGATATTGAGGAGAGCAAAGATAGTCGTCGATGACGTGAAGCAAGCGTTACATAGTGGGGAAGTAAATGTGCCACTTTCCGAAGGCATCATCGCACGAGGAGATATCTACGCTGAGTTGGGGGAAGTGATAACGGGAAAGAAACCGGGCAGAGCTTCGCGGGATGAAATAACAATTTTTGATTCGACGGGCCTAGCGATCCAAGATATAGCGACAGATTGGAAAGTTTATCAAAAAGCGAAAAAAATGGGAAAAGGTAGAAAAGTAGAGTTGTTGTAAAAAGATTTTTTATGATTAATCAAAATTTTTCTCGAGGTAATCAAGAATCTTTTCCTCTGACGTGTTCCTTCTTATGACCGGGGCAATCTCCGTCTTTAAAGCTTCAATGAAAGTTTCAAAAAGCTCGACTGGGATGGTGGCGCCCGCTGCCCCTTCGTGCCCACCGCCTGAGCCACCTATCCTTGCGGTGATGTGTCGAAGCATCGTGTTCAAATCGATGTCGACGCCCTCGCGACGCCTGGCGCTGAGGTCCACTTCTTTCTCCGCCGTGCGCGTGCATATTCCGACGTCTGCTCCGGTCGTGCCAAGGGCGTAGAGCGCCGCCTTTCCAAGGCTACCGACCGGCAGGTCATAGACGATCGCCAAGTTCCCCTCCTTTTTGACGTGCTCCTTTACATAGCGCCAAGTTTCCCACTCCCTCTTCGTCGCCTTCACCGCGCGTTCGACGACCTCGGGTATATCCGATGGAGGCATGCTCTGTGCCAGCTTCAGGACTATATCCCGTTTGTAGTGGTAGTCACCCGCAGCTTCACCTAACGCTTGGCTCAACAGACCAGCTTCCATATAAATTGTACGACGGTCGTATTTGTTCAATCCGGCGCGGACGAAATCAGTTCCCACAGCATAGTCCGAGATTGCCCCCCAGAGCGCCGCTCTATCCAAGTCTGGGTCGATATCACTCCGGAAAAATTGGAAGGCGAGTTCCGATGCGCTGGCACCGGTAGAATGCGATATATGAGTGGCCGGGACATCGTTTTTCAAAGTTCCTGGCGACAACGGATGGTGGTCGATGTAAATGACTTCATCGCCTCTTGCGAGTTCCTTTATTCGCTGGAAGATATGCGTCTTGTGAGTTTCGCTTATCGCGATGTCTAGGATGACGACTACGGTTCCAACTTGGGTATCCTGAAGATCTTTCAATAAGGCCACAGGGCGTGTGAACCAGATATCCGCATCAGGGAAACGGGCTTTTGCTATCGCAGCTGCACAGATTCCATCTGCGTCGCTGTGCGTCAAGATTTTCACTGGCAAGCTAACACCAAGCAAACTTTGCATACATTGCTTTTATGTTTAATTGCATCAAGACAACAAACATTTTTTATCAAGATGGTAACTGTAAAGTGGGGCCCGTAGCTCAGCCAGGTTAGAGCGTCCGGCTCATAACCGGACGGTCGAGGGTTCGAATCCCTTCGGGCCCACCATTTTTCCGAGAAATGTAGCAACATGATTAATTAGCTTGTCCAACAAAAACTACAACATGCCCCGGTGGTGTAGACCGGTCAATCATACGGCCCTTTCGAGGCCGCGACGCGGGTTCAAATCCCGCCCGGGGCACCACAGGACTATTTACCTATGCAAAGCTTTGCCCCTTCAGCGATGACCCAGATGAATATTACCACGGCCGAAAGCGTTTCCGGAATCGCCAATCCGATCCAGTTCGAAACAAATGCCCATGGGAGACCAACGAGGACCCCCGCCAGCACCGTCAAGAGCCCGAACTTCTTGGATCCCGCCACAACCAAGCCTGCGCCGATCAGGAAGAACGATAGAGCAGAAATCCCAAAGAAGGCCACAGCGACGTAGGTATGGATGTCCCCGGCCGACAAGGTGAACACCCCTATACAGGAAAGGGCGATGGCGCCGATGAAAAGTAGCGCTGCTCCCGCGCGTTCAAGAGCTCTTCCTCCGCCGATCAAAAGGCCGGCCGTGAACACCATCATGAGGATCCCGCCGACTATCAACCCTAAGTTGAATATCAAAGCAGCCCCACTCACGCCGAGATCGCTTAGCGCGTTCGCAGTCCAGCTGAACCAAGGAGACTGAGATATGGCGGCGAGTACGGACGATAACACCACAATGGAGGCGAGAATTCCACAAACCCAGGCGACCATCATCATTTTCTTTTTGACCACGATATCGAACTCCATTCGGTATTATCATTGCTTTCTTTTTAAAGCTCGCCCCTTGACGGACGTGGCCGGATTCCTTGGATTCAAATGCCACCCGGAGCGCTGCCACAAAACTCGGCATACTTTTATAGGGCTGTACAAATTACATACTGTAGATACAAATCCGAGGAGGTGAAAATTTGGCAGCGGCACCAACACCGGCACCAGCGCCGAGAAAGCAGGTCAACATGGCAGAGATACTGCAACCGGGTATTCTCTTGGCAATAGCTGGGCTCATAGCCCTCATTACAGGAGCAGGTGGCCAATCTTTCCAGATGTCGATGGTAATAATATCGCTGGTAATGCTTTACAGCGCTATCGTGTCCTTTGGCTACATCGCTATCCTACGTGATCTGTTCCCAGTCTTGGGAGTTTCTGCAGTGAGCGGGGTGGTTCTATTCTTCTATAATATAGAGTGTATTGCTAGATACAACACCCACCATTGGTCAGTAATCATGGGATTCATCGCAGGTTTGATTGCTCTCTTCGCAGCTTTCGTTGGATACTTCAAACCATCGTTCGCCAAGAAATAAACGGGGCGGGCAACTAGAGCTTGCCCCAATTTTTTATTTTCTTTATGCTTTATCAGTTAGTTTGACCTAGATTTGTTTGGTGATCACATAGCCGATTGTACTGTGTGCGGCAAACCACTCACCCCACCAACAGTTAGATGCGTGACTTGCGGCGCCGAGCTCCACCGTGCATGCGCGAAACATGCGCTCGGAAAGTGGTACTGTAAGAACTGCTACAAGAAGGTCAAGAAGCAGGTGAAGTTCGAGCACATGGCGCAGCGTGCTTCGGTCTTTGGGGCAAAGAAACCGAGCAAGGTTTGGTAGCAACTCCTTTTAGTTTTGTAATCCATACAGATTCTTGCGGGGGTGGCTGAGCATGGCCAAAAGCGCAGGCTTTAGGAGCCTGTCCCGTAGGGGTTCGAGGGTTCAAATCCCTTCCCCCGCACCATGGATTAAAAATGGCTAGCGCACATATTTGAGATAAAAAGATAGAGGTTAAAAAATGCGAGAAGAAAAAATTAAGAAAGTTGTTAGGAAGAGGTATTCAAAAATAGCCAAAGAAGGCACCAGTTGTTGTCCTACCTGTGTCCCCTGTGGAACTGATTCGGTGGAACAAGCGAAAAAAATCGGTTATTCTGAAAGAGAACTCCAAAGTATACCTGAATCTGCTATTATGGGTTTAGGCTGCGGCAATCCAACAGCTTTGGCAGATTTGAGAGAGGGGGAGATAGTTTTGGATCTGGGGTCAGGTGCAGGAGTTGACGTATTTTTGGCTGCAAATAAAGTGGGATCAAAAGGTCATGTTTTTGGAATTGATATGACAGAAGAAATGGTTAAAAGAGCCAATAAAATTGCAAAGAAATATGGATACGAAAATGTGGAATTTAAACTTGGAGAGATTGAAAACTTGCCTCTTGGAGATAATTCTGTTGATGTAATTATCAGCAATTGTGTCATCAATCTCTCTCCGGACAAATTAAGGACATATCGAGAAGCGTACAGGGTTCTAAAGCCGGGCGGGAGAATTTTGATTTCAGATTTAGTTACGGAGGGTAAATTACCGGAATCTATTAGAAAAAACTTCGAGGCTTGGGCTGGATGCGTTGCTGGAGCTTTGGAGAAAAAAGAATATTTAGACACGATAAAAAAAGCAGGATTTAGAGATGTCAAAATTATTTCTCAGAACACTTTTCATGAACCAGAGCTAAATGACACATTGGCAGGAAAAATTACAAGTGTAAAAGTAAAAGCAAATAAATCGTGAAAAGCGAAATTAGCCGGATTTTAGAGTATTTCTGTAAGCAATCGCATCAAAATGAATCCGAACTAGGTAAACTTAAATTCAACTTTGGAAAACAATGTTTGATGAAGAGAATAGGAATAGGTATCGCGGGGCTAGGCTTCATGGCTAGGGTCCACTCCAGAGCTTTAAATGGGATACCGGAAGCTAAGATAGTCGCCGCGTGGTCGAAATTTCCCGAAGAACACAACAAGTTCAACGAGTTCACCAAAAAATTAGGATTTGAGGTCGAAACATATTACACTGACATCAAAAAAATGCTCGAAGATCCGAGAGTCGATGCAGTCATTTGCGCCATCCCGTCTAGATTCATCGAACCCATAGCTAACGAAATCATCCAAGCCGGAAAACCTGCCATCATCGAATGTCCTCCATCCGACACACCGGAAGGAATAGACCGCATCGATAAGTTAGCAAAAGAACGAGGTGTCAAATTGATGCCGGGACACTGTTATCGATTCGCTCCATGCTTTAAAAAATCGAAAGAACTCATCGATAAAGGCGAAATAGGAAGTCCTACACTCGTTCACTTTAGAGAATTCGTGCCCGCAGATAGCCTCGCGCGGCAGTGGCCAGCTGGATCGTGGATCTGGAATAAAGACAAGGGCGGACCAATACCAACCATGACGGTGTTCTGCATGGACATGGCGCGCTGGCTTTTGAACTCGGAACCTGTGTCGTTGTACGCGACGATCAAATGGCAAGACCTACCGCAATTTGGTACCCTAGGCTACACGGTGGTGAACGTGATCAAATTCGAGAACGATGCCACGTGGGTCAATGAATTCAGCGGCAGCGTCACATCATCGATGGGTCCTCCCGTGAAGATGGAAGTCATCGGTGAAAAGGGGAACGCCGTAGTAGTAGATGGTCCCGAGAAGGTAATCCTCACCACGGGGAAAGAAGAACATCGAGAATGGCCTTTTGAAATAACTCGACCAGAGAGATGGGGCCATAAACCGCAGGACGAATATTTCATCAAATCGGTGGTACTCGGGAACGAGGAACCAAGCGTGAATCTGCAGGATGCGAAAAAGGCGCTGAAAATGTCGTTGGCCATTTTGGAATCATCGAAAACCAATAGGGCAGTCTACTTCGATGGGTTTAAGTGAAATCTTAAAAAAGCGTATATAGAATGTGAGCCTACATTTTTTCTGGTGAGTCGATGAAGATAATTTGGTGCAAGGACCTAAAAGATCTCATCAACATCGCGCGGAATCTGGGCTGGCTATTTTACTACAACTACAGGAGCAAGCACTATTATTACCTGTACGCTGGGACAAGATCAGAAGACAACATTTGCGTGGCCATCGAGGCCAAAGTGCCGATAAAAGAGAAATACATGACGATAGATGAGGATGGCAAACTCATCACCTCCGACAAGCCCATAATGCCAGCTTGCGCACACATCACGGAAGTGGCGAAGGACGAGTTGTTCGAAGGGCTCGTGAAGTAATCAGCGCTGAAGGCTCAGAAGGGCTACTTTTTCCAGCACTAACTCTTCGATCGGTGCGATCTCCAGTTCTTTTTCTGATACGTCGAAAGCTTTCATCAGCGTGGAAATCTTTTTGGAATTCACATCGAGGACCTTGTCATCGCGATCCAAGTTCAGCTCGCGCAGGGTTTCCGTTTGCGCGCGTTTCACCTCTTCTCGGCTTTTCCCGATCGTCAAAACTGCCACATGATTACATCCCTTGCGCACACCGACTCTGTCGAATGCTCGAACTATCTGTCGCATGCCAGAGGCCCAACATACGAGTTCGATGTTGAGGGAGTCGGCGAAATTCATGTGCGTGGCCTGTGCGGTCAGCGCAAGTTTGGCAGCGTGGACCAAGTGTTTCTTACCGGCGGTGTGGTCGGCGTCGAAAATTTGACCGATCGTATGTGATCTCTTGTCGATGGTTGCCAAAATTTTCAACATGGCATCGATGTCTTGAACGTCAGCCAGCGCACCCATGACGCCCACGATTCTTTTTCCAAATGCACCTTTCAGCTCGAACAAGTGAAACCCAAGTAGCACTGGCATCGCTTTGTTTTAAAACATGGCTAAGGCTTTAAAGCGTCATATCAAAACTAAAGCAGTGATGAGATGCAACCGGCGTACAAAATCAAGATCGAAGACATCGTGAAGGGCCAATTCGTGCGCTCCGCCGAGGGTGGGGAGCCCGACTATCTAGCCACGCCTTGGGGACAACAGATTTCACGCGCGCGAGTGATAGGCACGATCGTCGACAAGTACGTGAGCGAAGACCAGAGCTACGCTGCGCTGCGCATCGACGACGGCAGCGAAACCATCCGTCTCAAGTCCTGGAGGCAGGATGTATCGAGAGTTGCGAACATCAACGTCGGTGACCTCGTCGATGTCATAGGAAGGATTCGAGAATATGGTGGAGAGACCTACCTCGTGCCGGATGTCATCGTCGCGGTGAGCGACCCGAATTGGGAGGTCGTGAGGGAGCTGGAGATACTAGGGGCGCGAAAGCAGCTGTTAAAGGAGGGCAAGCGTCCCCAGATCAAGAAAGCCGAGCCGCATGTGAGGATATTGGAGATCGAGTTGCCTCCGCAGGTGCAGGCGGGAAGCATCGAGGGAGAAACGGAGGAGCTGGAGGAGGAGCCGCTCCCAGAGGTTCCGGATGACGTGAAGAAAAAAGTCCTGATGACGTTCGACAAACTTGATAAAGGTGATGGAATTTCGCCCACCAACATATCGGTCGAGCTGAATCTGACGCAAGATTTGGTGGACGATGCGATGCGCATTTTGATAGCCGATGGGGAGATATTTGAACCTAGAGTGGGGAAGTTCAAACGCTTGAGGTGAAAATTTGAAAGAAGATTACGAAAAATCACTCGACCGCGCGCTGGAGATAATTCCGAAAGCTGTCTCCGAGAAGGAGCGATTCCAGATCCCGGAGGCGGAGACAAATGTCACTGGGAATCGTACGACGATCAAGAATTTTAAGGCCATCGTGAACGCTTTGAACAGGGAGCCGGAGCACCTGATAAAATATCTGTTGCGGGAGCTCGGCGTCGCTGGAAACATGGACGGCAATCAGGCCGTCTTCCAGGGGAAATTTTCGAAAGCTGCCGTGGACGACCGCATTAAGCGTTACGTCGATGAGTTCGTGCTGTGCCGCGAGTGCGGTGGTCCGGATACCAAGCTCGTCAGAAAAGATCGCGTGCACATCCTGCGCTGCGAGGCTTGCGGGGCCAGAACTGCGGTGCGGAGCGTGTAGGATGCCCATCCTCAGGGTACTGCGGACGCAGGGCGAGGTTCTCGTCGTAATTTGTGATGCTGGACTCATTGGGAAAGAATTCAAGCATGGGGAGCTCAGGCTCAAGGTCGACAAGAGTTTCTATTGCGGCGAGGAATCCAGCGTCGAGACATGCCTGCAGGCGCTTCGGGAGGCGACGATCGCCAATTTGGTCGGCTCGATTGTCGAGCATGCGATAAAGGCCGGCTTCATAGACCACGCAAATGTCATCAGGATTCAGAACGTGCCCCACGCGCAAATGGTCAAGATGTAGGGCAACCGACTTTTAAGCAGTCGCGCATGTTTTAATGTGGTGAAATGCGGCGTTTTTGTTACAAGTGCGGCGCATCCGAGGCACAGAAGGATCCGCTCATCCACGGCCTATGCGAGGAATGCTTCGCGAGCGAGCATCGGTTGATCCGCGCGCCGGGACAGGTCAGCGTGAGCGTATGCAAGAGGTGCGGCACGTACATGATAAGCAACAAATGGCAGGAGCCCATCGACGAGGGAACTGCGGCACAGGAGGCCGCAAAAGCTGCCGTGCTGTCCGCCTTGCGCGTGGCAAAGTTCACAGATGCCGGCATAGAATTCGTCCGCCCGGATGAAGCCGAAGGCGTCGATTTGAAGTTCGAGGTGAAACCATCTGCGCGCGAAGTGCTAGTCAAAGTCCATGCAAGCGGAAAGGTTCACGAGGCCCAGGGCAAACCGATCGTCGATAGCGCACAGGTCATGGTTGGGGTGAAGCCGACGACATGCGCGGTGTGCAACCTCATGCGCGCTGGCTACTACGAGGCGATCCTTCAAGTCAGGGGGAAGAAAAAAATACCCGCGGATAAGTTGGCGAAAATTGAGAGGGCGCTCATGTCCAATGCGGACAAGATGATGAAAGATGATCGCAAAATATTCATCTCGAAAGTCGAGAAGAAGCCAGAGGGCCTGGATTTCTACCTCAGCTCCCTCAGCTTGGCGAGGAGCATGGCCGAGGTCTTGAAAAATAACTTTCAAGCCAAGGTGACCGAGACGGCCAAGTTGATCGGGCAGGACAGGGGCGGGAAGCGAAAGTTCAGGGTATCCGTGCTGGCGCGCTTGCCGTCATAACCCTATAAATGAATGCTGGCACAATTAGCAAGTTGGTGAAGCGATGGTCGAGATGACTGGAGCAGAAGCGTTGATGAAGTCGCTCAAGGCGGAGGGCGTCAAACATATGTTTGGCCTTCCTGGCGGACAGATTTTGCCCGTCTACGATGCTCTCTATGACTACCCAGAGCTCAATCACATCTTGGTGAGGCACGAGCAGGGGGCCGCACACGCCGCCGATGGTTACGCCAGAGCTTCAGGCAAGGCCGGGGTATGCTTGACCACCTCTGGCCCAGGCGCGACAAACCTCGCGACAGGAATCCTCAACGCTTACATGGATAGCTCACCCGTCGTGGCGATGAGCGGGCAGGTCCCGCTCAAGTTCATCGGCTCAGATGCTTTTCAAGAGGCGGACATGCTGAGCGTGATGCTCCCGATAACCAAGCACAACTTCATCGTCAGAAGCGTGACAGAGATACCAAGCACGGTCAAGCTAGCTTTCAAAATAGCTACAACCGGTCGTCAGGGGCCGGTTCACATAGATTTGCCAAAAGATGTTCAGGCGGGCAAGGCAAACGTGAAGATACCAGCCGACGTAAAATACGCGAAGACCATCTACCTCGAGCCTGAAAAGAAGAAGGTCGTGGAAGCCATCAACCTGTTGACGAAGGCCCAGAGGCCGGTCATCTACGCTGGCGGTGGTGTGATCTCCTCAAACGCTTCGCGCGAGCTCGTCGCGCTGGCCGAGATGTTGGGCGGTCCGGTTGTAACTTCTCTGATGGGCAAGGGAGCCATCCCAGAAAATCACCCCCTCGCGCTCGGCATGATAGGCATGCACGGCAGGAGGGTGGCAAACTTGGCCATAACCGAAAGCGATGTTTTACTAGGGGTCGGAGTGCGCTTCGACGATCGTGCCACTGGAGAAGTCAGTCACTTTGCACCCAGTGCCAAAATAATTCACATCGACATAGATCAAGTAGAGATAGGAAAGAACGTACGCGTGGACGTGCCGATAGTCGCGGATGCCAAGCGGGGGCTCGCGGCGATCATAGGTGGGCTACGAACTCATGCGAAGAAGGGCAGGACGAGCGAGTGGCTGAAGCGCATGGAAAAGCTTCGCAAGGAGTACAGCCCGCGCATGGACTACGACGAGGTGCCGATAAAACCGCAGCGCGCCATGAAGGAGATAATGAGCGTGCTGGACGAGAACGCGATAGTTGTGACAGAAGTGGGGCAGAATCAGATGTGGGCGGCGCACTTCTTCGTGACGAAAAAACCGAGGCATTTCATCTCGTCCGGAGGCTTGGGCACCATGGGCTTCGGCTTCCCGGCGTCGATGGGAGCTAAGGTGGCGTGCCCCAAGTGCGACGTCGTGGACATCGCCGGCGATGGAAGTTTCCTCATGAACTCTCAGGAGCTCGCGACCGTGGTCGAGAACAAGATAAACGTCGTGGTCTGCATCTTCAACAACCGCTTCTTGGGCATGGTGAAGCAGTGGCAGGATCTATTCTACAAGAAACGGCGGTCCGCGGTTTGCCTGGGCACCACGCCGAACTTTCCAAAGCTGGCCGAAGCATACGGAGCTTGGGGAGACTGCGCGAGCAGGCCGAGCGAGATAGCGCCGAAGCTGAAGGAAGCTCTGCGATGCGGCAAGCCCGCTGTGCTGGATATCGTGATAGACCCAGACGAGCATGTGTTGCCGATGGTGCCGGCTGGAGGCAGGCTAGACCAGATGTTCACGTAGGTGAAAAAATGAAGCAGAGAATATTTTCGGTGCTCTGTGAGAACTCCCCGGGCGTGATGATGAGGGTATCGAGGGATTTCACGCGCAGGCAAATAAACATGGACAGCATCACCGTCGGCATAGAGCCGAGCGGCATGGCGAGGATCATCCTGATGTTCAAGGCGGACGACCACATGGCCGAGTATCTATACAAGGTGATATCTAGATTGACGCAGGTAATCAACGTCGAGGTCCTTGAGCCCGAGACCAGCATCGTTCGTGAGGTCGCGCTATTGAAGACGAAAAAACTGAGCGACAAGAAGATGTGGGAGGTAGTGCAGGTGGTGGAGAAAGCTGGCGGGCGCATCTTGGAGTCGAGGAACAACGCTCTGGTGGCAGAGCTCAGCGGAAATCACGAGGACATCGAGAAGCTCGTCCAAACTCTCGGCCCAGATGTTCTACAGGAGGTAGCCCGCTCGGGTCAGGTGCAGATATCGCGAGAGATGGGTTAAATAATGTACAAGGTAATGTAATGAAAAGTCTCGTTGTCTACTATTCGAGGACTGGCACGACAAAGACAGTTGGAAAAGCCATCGCAAAGAAGCTCAAAGCCGATTCGGATGAGATCATCGACTTGAAGAAGAGACTTGGGCCGATCAATTGGCTCATCGCAGGATGGGATGCCACACGAAGGAGATTGACGAAGATCAAGACTCAAAAGAAACCCGAACGCTACGACATGATAATCATCGGCACCCCTATCTGGGGCAAAAATATGGCGCCTGCCGTGAGAACTTATCTTACAAACCACAAATTGGATGGCAAGAAGGTAGGTTTTTTCTGCACCTCCGGTGGCGATAATGTGAAAAAAGCATTTGCGGAGATGAAGGGACTAGTGCCCAAATCAGCCATAGTTGGCAAGCTCGGCATACGCATGCGAGAAGTCAAATCAGACTCCTATGAAGAAAAGGTAAAATCGTTCGTGAAAAATCTGAAGAAATAAATTTAATATCATCAAAGGTGTATTGAACTAACAATCATGGAGGTGTGGGTATGGCGAAAATATACTACGATAGGGATGCCGACCTGAGCGTGATCAAGGGGAAGACTATCGCGATAATCGGCTACGGCAACCAGGGGCGCGCCCAGGCGAACAACCTGCGCGACTCCGGGTGCAAGGTCATCATAGGGAGCATAAAGGACGCGAGCTACGAGCAGGCCGCGAAGGATGGCTTCGAAGTCCACGACATCTCTGAGGCGGTGAAACGGGCCGACATCGTGCACATCTTGGTCCCGGACGAGTACCAGGCGCTGGTCTACAGGGAGAACATCGCCCCGCATATGAAGAAGGGCAAGGCCCTTTGCTTCAGCCACGGCTTCAACATCCATTTCAAACAGATAGTGCCTCCTAATGACGTAGACGTGATAATGATCGCCCCGAAGGCGCCCGGCGCGATACTGCGGCGGATGTACGAGAAGGGCTCGGGGACGCCGGGCATACTCGCCATCGCCCAAGACGCGAGCGGGCAGGCGAAGCACATCGCTCTCGCCATGGCCAAGGGCGTAGGGCTCACACGCATCGGCGTTGTCGAGACGACTTTCAAAGAAGAAGTGGAGACTGACCTCTTCGGGGAGCAGGTCGTCCTCTGCGGCGGGGTCTCGGAGCTGATAAAAGCTGGATTCGAAACGCTCGTCGAGGCTGGCTACCAGCCGGAGGTCGCCTACTTCGAGTGCCTGAACGAATTGAAGCTCATCATCGACCTCATCTACGAGCACGGCATCGAGGGCATGTGGGCGGCCGTGAGCAACACAGCCGAGTACGGCGGGAGGACCAGAGGACCAACAATCATCGACAAGCGCGCAAGGGAGACAATGAAGAAGATTTTGTCCGATGTTCAGAGCGGAGCATTTGCGAAGGAGTGGGTGGCGGAGAGCCAGAAGGGCATCCCCAAGCTGAAGAAGATGCGCGAGGAAGCGAAGGAGCACCTCGTCGAGAAGGTCGGCAAAGATCTTCGCAAGTGGGCTGGAATAGAGAAGTAATCGCTACCAGGCCAGGCGCAATTTCAAGGTCTGGACGAAGAACCAGTACTCGAACAGCTTTATCTCCATCGCCCCATAATTCTTGAACTCGCGCTCCATTATCGCCCAGAAAGCATCACCGTGATTTCTTTCTTTCAGGTGCGCGACCTCGTGGCACGCCAGGTACCTGATGAGCTCCCTCGGCAGGCAGATCAGCCGGAGGTTGAAGCTCAGGTTTCCATTTGACGAACAGCTGGCCCACTTGCTCCTCTGTTTTCTCACCGTTATCCTGTTGAACGCCACGCCCAGCTTTTTGCTGTACTCCTCGACCGCCGGCTCGAGTTCGCTGAGGAGCTTTCTCTTCAGGATGCGCTCGAGCCGCCTGAGCTGCTTCCCGTTGCTCGGGTCGTACTCGATCACCTTCGCGTCGAAGTCGACCTTCAGACGCCCGTTTTCGCGGAGCTCGAAGAAATCCCCGAGGATGGGCAGGCTGTTGCTCTTCACGCCGCCGAGCTTTTCTATGGCATTTCTGATCTCCGCGTGCTTCTTGGAGATCCAGCGCTTTTTTTCTTCCAACAATTTTGTTTCGTCGCCACCTTTCTTCGGCAGGATCACCAGCAGCTCATCGGTTTTGAATTCCAGCCGAGGGTAGCGAACTTTTCTCCGCTCGACTGTGTATGGGAACGCTTCGCCGTTCACCTGGATGAATTTTTGAGCATCTGAGGATTTTTTCATGCTTTGACCATGAGCAAGTTATGTCATGTAGTTTAATTTGTTTGGGCTTTTCAATCTTACATAAAAACTGGTCGCAAGTTTAAGCAACTTAGCGAAGCTTATAAAGAAAGAACAAACGACAAGGTCATGTTTTAACTCCTCACGCCAAAATCAGGACCATGACCAACGTCAAGGCGTTCATCTGGCTCATCCCCGCCCTCATCGCTGGCGCTGCCAGCGACTACATCAAGCCGCTCCAGGGCCCGGGCGCGGCATTGGCGTTCGTCTTCTTCATTGGCTTCTTCTACTCCTCCATCCCGAGGCGCATCACGGCCAGAGGCGCGGTCATCACAGCCGCGTTCTTCGGCCTCATCTCGTTCTTCGTGGCTGGCAGAATCAACGACTCCTTCTCCCCGTACATGACCGAGTGGACGGTGGCGGTGTACGTCGCACCCTTTGCCGAGGAGATCCTGAAAGCCGGCGGCATCTACGTGCTCGCCCTCAAGAGAAAAGCGGTGCTGAGGTCCAAGCGGACGACCGTCCTCTGTGGATTTCTCGCTGGGCTAGTGTTCGGGGTGGCCGAGGGGATCGTACAGCCGAGCGTCTATCGCCCGGTGACCGCCCTCACCCACGGCCTCGGCACCATGCTCTTCGCCCTCGGGATAAGGTTGATGATCGTCGGGAAGAGGCCCAGGGATGGAATACTCGCGGGGCTTTTCATATCGGCCGCGATCCTCGAGCACATGGCTTGGAACGCCTTCGCGCCTCTCTTGCTGCCGTGAAGTGAATGAAATATTTATACACGCGGACCGACGAATCCAAAACGGTGCTGAAATGAGTGGAAACACATTTGGAAAAATTTTTCGAATCACAACTCACGGCGAGTCGCACGGCCCAGTGATCGGCGTGGTCGTCGATGGCGTGCCCGCCGGCATGCCGCTGAGCGAGGCGGACGTGCAGCGGGAACTGGATCGGCGACGGCCAGGGCAATCGATCGTGACCACCCCGCGAGCCGAGAAGGACAAGGTCGAGATATCATCCGGAGTATTCGAAGGCAAGACGCTCGGCACGCCGATATGTATGTTCGTCAGAAACGTCGACGTCGATTCTAAGCCATACGAGGCCATCAAGACAAAGCCAAGGCCCGGGCACGCGGATCTGACATACTGGCTCAAGTTCGGCCACATCGACCACAGGGGTGGCGGGCGAGGTGCGGCCCGAGAAACCGTCGGGAGGGTGGCGGCCGGAGCGATAGCCAAAAAACTGCTCGCGGCGAACGGCGTCGAAATACTAGGGCACACCGTGGAGGCCGCCGGAGTAGCGGTCGAGCAAGAGGTCTCGCCGGAGGAGATACGCAAAAATGTCGAAAACAATCCTATGCGATGCGCCGACCCCAAGGTGGCCGAAGAGATGAAACGTCGCGTCCTCGAAGCTAGCGCTAAGGGAGACAGCACCGGCGGCGTGGTCGAACTTGTTGCACTCAACGTGCCACCCGGCTTGGGCGACCCTGTCTTCGAGAAGCTCGACGCGGAGATAGCCCGCGCCTTGATGTCGATCGGCTCGGTGAAGGGCGTGGAGATAGGGATCGGGTTCAAGGCCACCGGGATGTTCGGCTCGGAGGTCAACGATCAGCTCAGGTTGAAGGGGGACAAAATAGTCGGAGATACAAACAACTCGGGCGGCATCTTGGGCGGCATAAGCACGGGCATGCCAATCGTGGCCCGCATCGCGGTCAAACCTACGCCATCCATAACCAAGCCGCAAAGGACAGTCGACGTCGCAAAAATGAAGGAAGCGGAGCTCAAACTCGAAGGGCGATTCGACCCGAACATCTGCCCGCGGATAGTCCCCGTGGCCGAGTCAATGCTTGCCCTAGTCCTGGCCGACCACATGCTGCGCGCTGGGAAAATTTCTCCGAACCGTTTCAAGGGATCTAAGTGAGAGGAGTTGCCTCGGCCTGCGGCTCAGCTACGGTTGTCAACGCCATAGCTTCCGGCAGGGGTGCGGCCTTCGCGGTTGACCTTCGGGTGCGCGCCGAGGTCGCGCTGACTAAGAAATCAAGAAAAATAATCGGGCGGATAGCCGACGACCCAAGAGAGAGCACGAAGTTGATTGAGATCTGTGTCAAGAAAGTGCTGAAGCAGCTCAAACTCGATAAAGTCTATGGCGCAAAGGTGACCACTCGCTCGCAGGTTCCGATCGCCGTGGGTTTGTCGAGCAGCAGCGCGGCAGCGAACGCGACCGTGCTCGCGACATTCGTAGCGCTCGGGAAAAAACCATCTGCAACAACAGCACTCAACCTCGGCGTAGACGCAGCCATGGAAGCGGGCGTGACGATAACCGGCGCCTTCGACGACGCTTCTGCCTCATTTCTCGGCGGCGGAGTCGTGACGGACAACTTCAAGCGGAAAATACTCAAGCGCTTTAAAGTCGACCCAAAACTTATGGTGCTCATCTACGTGCCTCAAAAGAAACTTTACACGAGCAAAATCGATGCAAAAAAAGTCAAAAAGCTCGCCAATTTCGTCAACGTCGCACACAAACTAGCTTTGAGCGGAGATGTCCTCAGCGCGCTGACCATGAATGGCCTAATTTATTCACGTGCTTTAGGCCATGATCCCACCGTGGCCATAGAAGCCCTTGATGCCGGGGCGATCGCGGCTGGCCTCACCGGCAAGGGACCAGCGGTAGTAGCAATCGTAGAACCAAAAAATTTAATTGATGTGAAAAAAAATTGGAGCAAAAGGGCTGGTAAGATAATCATCACAAAACCATCAAAAGTCGGCGCGAAAGTTGAGGCGAGAGCTTGAGCGAGAAAAAAGTTCGGAACTTGCGGCTGGAAATCGACAAGATAAACGAGCAATTGATCGACCTACTAGCGCAGCGGCTGAGAATAGGCGAGGAACTCGCGAAGCTGAAGAAGAAGCTCGGCAAGGAGATCCGCGACGAGACCAGGGAGCGCGCGGTCATAGACTCGGCCCGCAAACTTGCGCGGGAGCGCGGGCTCGACCCGAGTTTCGTCGAGGGGCTGATGCGGCTGATAATCGCCCAGACCGCCGGCGTCGAGCGAGAACATGTTGGCGCCGTCGGGATGTGGGCCAAAGTCCAAAAAGCGTTTGAGAACCACCATGCGCAGATGAACGTCGCGCGCCTTCTCTTCAAGTACGGGCTGCGGGTGCGCGAGGACGGCGAGATAGCGTGCGGCGATATTAGGATTCCTTCCGTTCAAATCGCACAGGAGGCTGGCGTCGATCGAAGAGTAGTGGACGCGACCGCCCAAACTATCCTTAAAAACAAGGGGGTGTGCGATATCTTTACTGACTTGGAACCGATCGCCTACCTCAAGGGCGTCGGGCAACGGCTCGGGCTTGGCGTCATCGAGATCCTGCCGAAGGACGCGGCCAAGCCAGGGATAATAAGCGAGGTGGCCGGTGTCCTAGCAAAGTTCCGCATAAGCATCCGCCAAGCCGTAGCGGACGACCCAAACTTCGTGCCACAACCGAAGCTGACTCTCATCACCGACGAGCCTGTCAAAGGCGGGGTGATAGACGCCCTGCGCAAGCTACCGAGCGTGCAGAGCGTCATCATCTACTCATGAAGCGTGGGTTATTTCGAAACTCCTATTTTTTAGCAAAGGTACAATTATGTACAACAAAGCTTTAAATAGCACATTTACTAAAATATAGTAAGTATGAGATTGACGGAGGAAACCCATTGAAAGTAACGTATAACCTAAAGGAAGCGAAGCGAATGGCGGACGAGCTGGACAGGCCGTGCCTGTTGCCGATAGCTTCGGCCATCGACGGTTGCGAGGACCCAACAAAAGTCTATTTCAGCATGAGCGATGGCCGCCCGTCTTACCTGCTCGAGTCGGCCGAGGGGCCTGGCGAGGCGGCGCGCTACTCAATAATAGGCTGCGATCCACTGCTCCATCTCACCATCAACGGCGGTGCACCAAAAATCGAGGGGAGGCGCGACCTCGTCGAACTTGCAAAAAGCAAGGTTAGGAAGGCAAGATGCAGCGACGCGCTCGACGTCCTGAAGGAAGCGATGTTCTTAAAAACTGCGCACACGCCGCAGGCCGTCAGCTCCCGTTACATGCTCGGCGTGGTCGGATACATCGGCTACGACTTCGTCCGCTCGCTTGCAGACATCGGCACCCACGCGACCGACGACCTCTCTCACCCGGAGCTGGAATTCATACTGCCGGAGCGCACGATAATTTTCGATCATCTGAGACAGCGGACACACTACTGCTCGCTCGTCCTGTTGACCGACGGCTCCGACATCGAGAAAGCTTACGCGCGCGCCCTGTCCAACATCAAAGGGCTTATGGTCACGAAAAAATCCCCTCCTCGAGAACCGAACGCCAGAATATCTGTAAGGTCGAACATCGAAAAGGAAAAATTCGAGCGGGACGTCGAGGTCGCAAAGGAGTACATCCGCGCCGGCGACATCATTCAAGTCGTGCTCTCTAGGCGAATAGAACTCAGCCCATCGCCACCTCTCAAACAATTTTACATAAACCTCAAGCGCATCAACCCATCGCCCTACATGTTTTTCCTCAACTTCCTTGGGAGGAGCGTCATCGGCTCCAGTCCAGAGATCTTGGTGAGGGTGAACGGCAGCAGAGTCATCACGCGCCCGATCGCTGGGACGAGGCGGATGGGGAAGAACAAGGCTGAGGACAAGGCCCTCGAACGGGACCTGCTCTCGGACGAAAAGGA
>Ga0315281_10000713_pt1 | contig 47380 bp, 42 predicted proteins | sample YL17G07_0_MG_FD_204540 | JGI IMG/M metagenome (GOLD analysis project Ga0315281, IMG submission 204540) | Sediment microbial communities from Yellowstone Lake, YNP, Wyoming, USA - YL17G07_0 | ecosystem: Environmental > Aquatic > Freshwater > Lake > Sediment | place: USA: Wyoming | collected...
GTGCGATGGACTACGGACTCTGCCTCCCCAACACTCGCGGGACGGCCTCCGCCGAGGCACTTGAGGCCGCCGCCGAGGTCGCCGGGCGCCTCGGCTGGTCGACCCTCTGGACGACGGATCACCTGCTCATCGACCACAGCGGGGCTGAAGAGTACGGCCGGGTCTACGAGGCCATCCTCACCCTGGCCTGGATCGGGGCGCGTCATCCCGGACTGCGCCTCGGCACGAGCGTCATCGTCGTACCGCAGCGCAACGCGGTCATCCTGGCCAAGGAGCTGGCCACGCTCGATGCGCTCAGCGGCGGCCGCGTGATCGCCGGCGTCGGTGTCGGCTGGAGCCGCACCGAGTTCGCAAACCTTGGCGTCGCCGACCGGTTCCACGTCCGTGGCGCGTACGTCGCGGAGACGATCCGGCTATGGCGCCACCTGTGGTCCGGATCGAGCGAGCCTTTCAGGGGCCGCTTCCACAGCTTCGAGGACTTCGTCTTCGCGCCGCTGCCTGACCAGGGGGCGAACCTGCCCATCGTCATCGGCGGCAGGTCGGAGCCCGCCCTGCGCCGCACCGGAGCGCTGGCCGACGGCTATCACGCCAGCCAGGCCGGCCCGGCCACCTACGCCGAGCGGATCCCCGTCATCCGTGCCGCCGCTGAGGCCGCCGGCCGCCCCATGCCGTGGCTATCGGCGCGCGTGCGTGTCCAGTTTGACGGCGAGACCGACGACGGCTACGCGGTGCGCGGCTCCCACGGGGAGATGGCCGCCGAGGTGCATGCGTTCGGTGAGCTGGGAGTCACGCACTTGGCGCTCGGGTTCCCGTCCGACGATCCCGCCCAGCTCGTGGCGCGCGCCGAGCGCTTCGCGCGCGAGGTCGCGCCGCTCGTCTAGGTCGCGCTCGTCTAGGCACGTGAGGGCAGCCTTCGACAGCCGCGGGCGGCGGCCGTCGGAGCCAGATCCTGGAGCGCTGGAGGCTGGGCCGGTCAAGCAACCCGAAATCACCCCGCGTCATCGCCCACCGGCGCGCCCTCCAGACGCTGGCGATCCCAAGACGGACCCACTTCCTACAGCACGGTTGTGCCCCGTCCGAGATGGACGGGGCACCGGTAGCGCGAGATCCTCGATGGACCGGGACGCCGCCGTGTGGCAGCGAGGCGGTCGCTTCGGGGCAGCCGCTAGGCGGCGGCGTGCACGCGCGTCGCGCGCGGTCCCTTGGGATTGGCCTCGACGTCGAACTCGACCCTCTCGCCGCCGTTGAGACGGTCGAAGTCGAGCGTGGAGTCGAGAGCGCCGCGGTGGAAGAAGTATTCCTTCCCATCCTCCGCAGCGATGAAGCCAAAGCCACGCTCGGCGATGACTTTCTTGATGGTGCCGTTGGCCACGTTGGTCCTCTGTCTCTTCCCGAACACGCATCTGCAGACGCACGGTCCGTTCGAGAAGCGGGAACGACCACGCGGAGCGTCGTCACAAGGCGCGACGACGGCGCCACCATAGCATGCCGCGACCGATGCCGCGAGTCTCGCGTCGGGTCAAGCCGCCGACTTGACTGGGTATCGAGCTCCACGGGCCGTGCGACTTCGTGGCACGATGGCCGAGATGTCGCCGGGCGCTGGCCGGGCCGGTAGAACGCCGCACACGGAGGAACCACGATGTTTCCGGTCGCCCGCCTGAACCATGCCGTGCTCTACGTCCGCGACGCCGGGGTCGCTGCCGATTTCTACGTTCGCCACTTTGGCTTCGAGATCGTCGCGAGCGAGCGCGGAGGGACGGCCATCTTCCTGCGCGCTGGGGGAGGCGACAACCACCATGACCTGGGCCTCTTCTCCGTCGGGGTGGATGCGCCACGCCCGCAACGGGGCGCGACCGGCCTCTACCACCTGGCCTGGGAGGTGCCCACCATCGAGGACCTGGCCACGGCGGCCTCCGAGTTGGGCGCCGCCGGTGCGCTCGGCGGGTCCAGCGACCACGGCGTCTCGAAATCGCTCTACGGCGCCGACCCGGACGGCAACGAGTTCGAGATCATGTGGCGCGTGCCGAGCGAGGCCTGGGGCGAGGAAGAGCATCGCGGGGTGATCCGGCACCTCGACCTCGATGCCGAGGTGCGGCGCTGGGGTCACCAGGGCGCCGCGCGGGCGTAGGCGATGCCCTCGCCCGAGGCCTCGTCGCCTACGGTGATCCCGGGTCCAAACGTCGGTCACTCCTGCGGCGCAAGCGTCCGGCTGCCATCCAACGCCGCTGACCCTGACCGGCTTCGTCCTCGCTGCGGTCTGTCAGCCCATCGCCGGGGCCGTGCTCGACTTCTGGCAGGCCGACGACAGCGGCACCTACGACAACGCCGGTACGCAGCTGTACCTGCCCGACGAGCCGCGCAACGCCGCCGACGGGATCTTCGACGCCCGGCTCCAGATGACCGTCGTGCCGGCCGGCGACGGCCTCGACGCCACCTTCACATTCGTGGTCGCGACCCAGTAGCTTCGGCCGTCTTCGCCGCGAAGAACGGCCGCGGTCGCCATCCGAGCAGCCCGGCCAGGAACAGCGCGGGCAACTGGGCGATGCGCGCGTTGTAGCGGTAGGTCATGTCGTTGTACAACTCGCGACGGTCGCGGATGATGTCCTCGAGACGCCGGATCTCAGCCTGGAGGGAGGTCACGTTCTCCTGGGAGCGCACCTCGGGGTACCGCTCGACGATGGCGAAGAGCGAGCGGATCGCCAGCGAGGTGGCTGCCGACGTCTCGCCCTGCTCGGCGATGGGGGCGTCCTCGCGGTAGGCGGAGCGGAGCCGCGTCACCTCCTCGAGCACCTCGCGCTCGAAGGCCATCACGCCGCGCACGGCATCGACGAGGCGCGGCAGCTCGTCATGGCGCTGCTTGAGTGCGACATCGATGTTCGCCCAGGCCTTGTCGATGCGCTGACCCAGGGCGACCACGCCGTTGTACGTGGTGACCACGACCACCGCGAGGAGGACGATCAGGGGCAGCAGCGCGAAGCCGGCCGCCAAGCCGAAGGTCATGCCAGCGCTCCCGACAGCTGGGCCGCGGCGAGCAGTGCGGCAAGGATGGCCAGGGCGGCCCCGAGCAGCCCGATCAGGAAGGTGCTCCGCTCCCGCGCTACCGCATCGCCCGGTGGGCCTTCGTAGACCACGAGCCGGCCGTCCTCCGAGGGACCGAGCACCAACTCGTCAGGGCGGATCTCGAATCGTTCCGCTGCGCTGGCCGCGGCCGCCCGGGCTTCCGGCGCAGGCGCGACCGTCTCCGGATCCGCCTCGGGATCAAGCTCCGGCGGTCGGCTCGGCCGGCCGATACCGAAGCCGGGGATGGCGGCGTTGCCCCAGGCCTTCTCGGGGCTCGTCTCCAATCGACCGGCGGCCAGGGCCGCAGCGTAGTCGGCGGCCAGTTCGGGGTCCTCCCCGCTCGAGGGCCCGGCCAGTTGCTCCGCGAGATCCCGATAGGGACGTGCGGCGCCAACGATGGTCACGATCTCGCCCGGCTCGAGGCGCGCCTCCTCGTAGTGGCGCCGCCCGCCTTCCATGGCGCCGCCCAGGATCGCGCCGGGATCGGGCACGGCCTGGTGGATCGTCAACAGCTCCGCGATGGCGGCTTCACGCTCCTGCGGCAGGGCGACCGTCGTGGCGGGGCCGCGGTTGAGCGCCAGACCCACGGGCGGATCGCCGTCCAGCGCGGTCTGCTCAGAGAAGCGGCTGCTGACGTTCCAGTCGACGTCTCGCGGCACGACGCGCACGCTCCCACCACGGTCGCGCACGCGGAAGGAGACGGCGCGCTCCTGCGCGAGGATGGTTCGCTGCGTGTTGCCGCGTCGCTCACGCACGATGGCCCGGTAGTACACGCACGGTGCGCTCTGGAGCGGCGAGACGAGCGTCACCTCGGCCGGCTCGATGATACCGCTGACGCGCACCTCGCCGGCCGGCAGGCTGCCGATGGGCGAGGTGGCGATGTCGGCGACGCGCGACTCGTCCCGGTAGGCGATCAGGCCGCGGCCGAAGGCGAACAGCCCAACGGCAAGTGCCGGGACCGAGAGCGCCAGGCCCTCCTGCGAAAGAAGCCACTCCACGGCGTCCAGTCTAGACGGCGTCCAGTCCAGGTCCAAAGAGCGCCCGTCAAGGGGTGTTCGCGGCGATGAACTCCAGCACGTGCTGCCAGGCGTCGGCCGAGGCCTCGGCGAAGTCGGCCTGCTTGCGGTCGAAGAAGGAGTGCGGCGCATCCGCGTAGGTGATCACCTCGTGCGCGGCCCCGGCGGCAGCGAGGGCCGCCTCGTAGGACGCCACGGCCTCCGGCGGGATGCCGGCGTCGGCGCCGCCGAAGATGGCCAGCACCGCCGCGCGATTGCCGGTCGCGACCTCTGCCGGCGCCGGCGTTCCGCCCCGCCCCGGGACCGTCGGCCAGCCGTAGAAGCCGATCCCGCCGGCCACGCGCAACTCGGACAGCGTCGGCGTCAGCAGCGCCAGGCGACCGCCGAAGCAGAAGCCGATCGTGAACAGGGCGCGATCACCACCGGCGCGCAGGTGCGCCGCCCCGGCGGCGATGTCGGCCTGCAGCCCGGCCCACGTGGTCTGCTCGACGTGGGGCATGTATTCGAAGCCGTCGCCCCGCTCGGGCGTCGAGGTCGTGCGCCCGAAGTAGTCGATGGCCAGCGCATCGATGCCGGCCTCCGCGAAGCGCAGCGCCAGCTCCTCGTAGTAGCGGTGCAGGCCGCGCACGTCGGGCAGGATGAGCATCGCGGCCGGGGAGGGCGAGGCGCCAACATGGGCCGCAAAGGCGGAAGATCGGGCTCCGTCGACGGCCGTCAGCGCCAGGTGCTCGTGCGCGACCGCGGCACCGGCGATCGGGGCGATGGGCGGCCGGCTGTCGAGATCGAAGCACATCGGGGTCAGCGTACCGCCGTCGCCGCGATGCGATCCAGGGCGGCATCGAGCGCCTCGGCCAGGCCGTCGGCGATCCGCGTCAGCTCGTCGTCGGTGACGATGAACGGCGGACCGAGCAGGACCATGTCGCCGTCGGTGCCGTTGGCGTTGCCGGTGCCCGGGTAGAGCAGCAGGCCGTGCTCGCGGGCGGCGGCCACGATGGTCTCGGTGAGTCGCGCCGCACGCGGGAAGGGCTCGCGGGTCTCGCGGTCGGCGACGAATTCGAGGCCCTGCATGAGGCCCAGGCCGCGGATCTCGCCGACATTGGGATGGGCGCCCAGACGCGCCTCGAGAAGGGCACGAAGCCGGGCACCCTTGACGGCGCTGGCCTCGACCAGTGCCTCGTCCTCGAGGATGCGCAGCACCTCCCGGGCCACCGCGGCGCCGACGGCGTGGTGGCTGTAGGTGAAGCCGTGGACGAAGCCGGCGGCGCGGACGGTCTCGTAGACCGCGCCGCTCGCGGCCGCGAAGCCGAACGGCCAGTAGCCGCTCGTGGCGCCCTTGGCGGCGACGAGGATGTCCGGCCGCACGCCCCAGTGATCCAGGCCGAACCAGCGGCCCGTCCGCCCGAAGCCGGTCATCACCTCATCGGCGATGAGCAGCACGCCATGACGCCGGCAGACCTCGGCGATGGCCGGCCAGTAGCGTTCCGGCGGGACGGCGGCGGCCAGCGCGGCGCCCACGATCGGCTCGGCCACGAAGGCGGCGACGGTGCCGGGGCCGGCGCGTTCGAGCGTCATGTCGAGTTCGGCGGCCAGCTCGTCGGCCGACCCGAGGGCGTCTGCGCCGGGGTGGCCGGCCCGGTACGGATAGGCGGCGCTGACGTGACGGAAGCGGCCCAGCCAGCCCTCGTACGGGCGGCGGAGCGGCTTGCGGCCCGACAGGTCGAGCGCGCCGAGCGTGTTGCCGTGGTAGCTGCCCGAGCGCGCCACGACGATCCAGCGCTCCCCCTCACCGCGCGCCAGGTGGTAGGCACGGGCCATCTTCAGCGCCGTCTCGATCGCCTCCGAGCCGCCGCTGACCGGGTAGATGGCCGGCGAATCCAGGGGCAATCGACGCCCGACCTCGACGGCGTAGGCCTCCAGCGGCTCGTTGGTGAAGACCGAGCCGTGGGCGTAGGCGAGTCGGCCGGCCTGCTCGGCCATGACCCGGGCGATCGACTCGCGGCCGTGGCCGACATTGACCACGATGGCCCCGCCGGCGGCATCGAGGTAGGTCCGCCCGTCGGCGGTCTCGATGGTCGCACCGTGGGCGCGCACCGCGACGGGTGGGTCCGGGATGGCGGCTCGGCGGAAGACGCGTCCGGTCGCGGGCACCGGAGGCGGCCGGTCGTGATCGCTCACGAGCCCGATTGTACGAGCGGGGCTCATCCGCGTCGCGAGGACGCCGGTCCCAGGCGTCCATCACGAATCTCCAGCACCTCGTCGGCGACGTCCAGGAGCAGCGGGTCGTGCGTGGCCACGATGGCCGTCACGCCCTCGGTCTGCACCGCGGATCGGAGCAGCGTGATGATCGAACGGCCCGTCTGGAAGTCGAGCTGGCCGGTGGGCTCATCGGCCAGCAGGAGCGCGGGGCGATTCGACAGCGCGCGCGCGACGGCCACCCGCTGCTGCTCGCCGCCCGACAGCTCGGCGGGGCGGTGACGGGCACGCTTGGTCAGGCCCACCAGGTCGAGCAGCTCCCGCACGCGCTCCTCGCGATCGCCGGCCGGCGCGGCCACGAGCCGCAGCGGGACCTCGACGTTCTCGGCCGCCGAGAGGAAGGGGATGAGGCCGAACGCCTGGAACACGTAGGCGACGACTCCGCGCCGCAACTGCACCAGATCCGCCTCGCCCAACTCGGAGACGACTCGGCCGTCGACGACCACCCGTCCCGCCGTCGGGCGGTCCAGCCCGCCGAGCAGATTGAGGAGCGTCGTCTTGCCCACGCCGGACCGACCGGTCACCGCCAGGAAGGAGCCGCGACCGATGGCAAGGTCCACGCCGCGCAGCACCTGGTTGATGCCCTCTCCGCTCGGGAAGTCGCGCACGAGGCCGGTCGCCTCCACGAACGGGGTCCTCGGCGTAGCCGCTCCGAACTCAGTCATCGACTGGCCTCCCGTCGGACGGGGCGGGGGGCCGGACGATCGCTCCCCGGTCGGGCCACACGCCGATGTGATCGTGTTCGAGGCGCAGCCGGACGCGGCGATGCAGCCCGAGCGCCTCGACATGTGCCCGCGGCAGCTGCAGCCGTCCGGCGCCGTCGAGCACCGCGAACTCCTCCAGCGCCGTCGGGCCGTCGTGCCCGGGCATGTCGGCCGCCTGGCGTACGGTCTCCGTGCTGGTCCGGCCATCCCGGATGCCGATGGTGCGTCCAACGTGGTCCGCAACAAGGGGATCGTGGGTCACGATGACCACGGTCATGCCCAGCTCGGCGTTGATGCGCCGGAGCGAGGCGAACAACTCGCCGGCGCTCGTCGTGTCCAGCTCCCCGGTGGGCTCATCGGCAAGCAGCACGACCGGCCGATTGGCCAGTGCGACGGCGACGGCCGTACGTTGTTGCTCGCCGCCTGACAGGCGCTCCGGCCGGAGCCGCTGGCGGGGTTCGTCGAGGCCGACCAGGTCGAGCAGCTCCGCCCCACGACGCCGGCGCTCGTCGCCGCTCACGCCGCCCAGCAGCATGGGCAACTCCACGTTCTCGACGGCGCTGAGGTAGGGCAGCAGGTTGCGCTCGGTCTGCTGCCAGACGAAGCCGATCACCGAACGCCGATAGGCTGCTCTCTGCCGCCCGTCCATGCCCGTCAGGTCGTGGCCGGCGACGACGACCCGGCCGGCCGTCGGCTCGTCGAGGCCTCCGAGGATGCTCAACAACGTCGACTTGCCGCTGCCGGAGACGCCCACCACGGCGACCATCTCGCCGGGCTCGACGAGCAGATCCAGGCCCTGCAGGGCGACCACCTCGAGGTCGGCGACCTTGAAGATCTTGACCAGGTTGTCACAGAAGATGGCTGGCCCCGCCACATGGGCGGGCCGGCTCGACAGGCTCCCCGAGAGGTCGACGATCCGGGATGGCGACGGGGTCATCGAACGCACCTCATGGTTCGGAGCGGGTGGCGATGGCCAGATCGACGCGCCGCGCGCCGATGGTTGCCGCCAGGACGGCGATCAGCGCGACCATGCCCGGCACGAGCATGACAGCGAAGATCGACGGCCGATCGATGGCCACGGCGACGGCCACGCCGGGCCCCACGAATCGGTCGAGCCCCAGGCTCGGGATGGTGAAGGTGGCCATGGTAAGACCCAGCGCCAGGCCTCCGGCGAGTGCGGCGAGGATCATCGAGCCCTGCTCGAGCACGACCAGGCCGACCACCTGGTGGGAGGTCAGGCCCATGCTGCGCAAGAGGGCGATCTCCCGTGCGCGGAGTGCCAGTTCGTGACCGACGGCCGTGGCCACCACCAGCGCGGCATAGACAAGGGCCAGCACGAGGGCGAGCTGGAAGCCCGTGGTCACGGAACCCACGAGGGGGTTCGCGTGCATCTCCTCGTAGGCGTCCGAGCGCGCCGCGAGACGCGTCGCGGGGGGTCCGTAGCGATCGAGGGTGGCGCGCAATCCCGCGCTCGCCGCAGCCGGCCCGCGAGCGTAGACGACCCGAGCTGCGAAGTCGCCCGTGGGATCGGTGGTCTCGAGGCCCTCGATGGGCATGACCACGAACAGCGCCTCCTCGGACATGCCGGGGTAGCGGCTGATGACGCCTTCTACCCGGACCTTCGCGTCGCCCGCCGGGCTCGGCAGGATGAAGTCATCACCCACGTGCAGGCCGGCCCGCGTGGCGGCGGCGGAGGACACGATGGCTGGGATGGGGCGGTCGGCCGTGCCCAGGGCCGGACCGGCGGCGGACGTCGACGCGAGCGTCGCGCTGAAGAGCGGATCGACGGGGTAGCCGTCATTGACCCGCAGGTAGGCCCCGATATCCAGCGCCTCGACGGTCACCTTCATGATCCGCGCGGAGTCCGACGACAGCGTGCCGTCGATGCGAAAGGCGGTCGCCACCGCGCTGATCCCCGGCACGCCGGCCACATCCAGGCCATCGGGCAGCGGGAATGGCCCGGCCGACTCGACGCGGTAGTCGGCACCGACCTGACGCCATGATTCGACCATCTGCCCGCGATCCATCGTGAAGGTGATGGTCGAAGCGAACGTGCCGATGGCCGCCGTGATGAGCACGACCAGCAGCGGCGTGTGCACGCTGCCCGTGCCGCGCACGGCATGGCGCATGGCGTAGACCGCGGTCAGGCCCCGGCCTGCCCCCGCGAGGCGCGCCAGCAGCCCGACGGGCAGCGGATAGGCACGCAGGACCAGCAGCCCTCCCGCGATCGCGACGAGGATGGGTACGGCCACGAGGTAGGCGTCGAACCCGGGGTCGGGTACCCCCACGCCGGCCGCGTCGGACGCTCCGAAGTCCCGCCCGCCCAAGGAGGCCACGCCGGCCACGGCGAGCGTCACGAGCAGGGCCTCGACGGTCAGGCGCCGGGACCAGCCCCGGGCCGGTGCGGCGCGTTGGACGGCGCGCGCCCCGATCGGCCCGCGGGTGACGGGCAGCGCGGCGATCAGCATGAGGCACCCGAAGATGGCCGCTACCCCGGCGCCCACGACGATGGCGGTCGACGGTTCGGTCGGGCGCACCAAGGCGATCGCCGCCAGCGTACCGAGGGCCGCCGCGGGCACGGCCACGGCGAGCGCCTCGAACAGCTCTGCGGCGAGCAGCTGGCGGGTCGTGGCGCCGCGCACCCGGACGAGCAGGAGGGCGGCCCGCCGACGCCGGGACATGACCACCGCGACGACCGCGATGGCGCCCATCGCGGCTGCCGCCGGACCCAGTGCAGCCAGGGCGAGCGCGGCGTCGGCGGCACTGCGCTGCGAGCGGTAGTGGGCCACGATCTCGGACAAGCCGGTGCCCAGGCTGGGCGTGTCGGATCCGACCGTCGAGCCGCGGAAGGGGAAGGCGGCCCGCAATTTCACCAGCTCCGCGGACAGGCGCACCGCTGCGCTCGGGTCGAGACGGCGGGGATCGAGGAGGAAGCGCCAGATGTCGTGGGTGTGGAGGGCACGGGCCACGAGGGCATAGTCGTCGGGTGAGAGGACCACCGCGCCGTGGACCTCGACCAGCTCCATCGAGATCAGTCGATCGTTCGCGGTCAGGGGCAGGAGGTCTTCGAACCAGTACTCGGCGAGCGGATCGATGGGCTCGAAGACCCCCACGATCTCGACCCGGATGCCGCCCACGTTCAGGCGCTGCCCCAGGGCCGCTCCGGTGGCACGCGCCGTGGCGCTGGAAAGGGCGACCTCGAGGACGGGGTCTTCGCCCGGCGTCGCCGCGGCCGTGGCGCCGCTGGGGGCGTGCCCGGCGATGTAGCGGATGTGCTGATCGATGTCGCCCTGGATGCGCAGCCTCAGATAGCTGTGCGGGCGCGTCGCATCGGGGACGGCGAAGTCGTCGCTCTCGGCCACGTCGCCACGCCCGGCGACGAGGCTCGCCAGCGTCGGCGGCAGGGCTGCCGCCAGCTGCTGCCCGCGGGTCGCGACCTCCGCGAATTGCGCCAGGGGGCCAGCTCCGATCGAGTCGAGCGTGAACTCGAGGTCGCGGCGGGGTGCCGTGGCGAGGGCGAGGGCACCCCTCAAGGCGGCATCCTCGTCGCGGCGCAGCCAGAGCATCGAGCCCGAGGCCACGAATGCCGTGACCAGCGCGAGCCCGAAGAGGATGGCCGCCCCGCGGCGATCCGCGCGCAGCCGCATCGCCGCCAGGCGTACTGCGAGGACGATCCAGAAGGATCGCATGGCTCAGTCGTCGCCCGCGCGCAGGCGTTCCGCGACGCCGGTGCGGCGGATGACGCGGCGGACGGCGAGCACCGCGATCGACAGCGCTCCCGCACCGAGCAACCCGGCGGCCGCAGCCAGGTCCCAGGCATCGGCTACCCGCGCAGGCGGAAACGCGGCGCCGCCGCTGGGCGACAGCGTGACCGAGGGCAGCACGACCCAGGCCAGGACGGCGCCCAGCAGCAGGCCGCCGCCGATTCCCACGACGAGCAGGAAGGCGTTCTCCAGTGCCAGCCAGGCCACGAGTTGCCGGGAGGAGAGGCCGAAAGCCCGCGCGAGCGCGAACTCGCCGCTCCGTTCGCGGGACGCGGCCGCGGTGCTGATGACGAAGCCGATCAGAGCGAACAGGGCGGCCGCGAGGGCGGCCAGGGCCAATGCGCCCAGTACGCCCAGGGCGATCGGATCGCCGATACGAGCCGTGGTCTCGACCGCTCGCGATCGGATCTCGCGGAGCGGGTAGGGCGACGACGACAGGGCCTCGACGGCCGTCGTGTCGGCCGGATCGTCCAGCCCGAACCACCACTCGGTGGGTGCCAGGAGCGAGCCATCGAGGGCGTACTGGGCGAGGGCCAGAGTGGGCAGGTCGACGATCGCCACGCCGTCCCCGGTGGGCAGGCTGGGGAAGTCGTGGACGGTGCCCACGATCCTGATGGGATGCACCTCGAACCCGTGTCGAAGCGGCAGTACGTCGCCGACCACTGTCGCCGTGGCGGACGACAGTCGATCGTTCACGATCGCCGCCAGGGCCGTGCCCGGGGCATCGAGCCCCGGCGCGCGCCAGGCGAAGACCTCCTCGAGCGGGCCCACGATGGGCGCGGAGACATCGACGACGATGCGCGTACGACTCCCCGGAGCGCCGGCCATGGCCGCGGATGGATGGCCGAAGGTGGTGCGCGCGGCCCCCCATCCCTCCAGCCCGCCGGCGAGGTCGAGTGGGGACCACTCGCTACCCACGGGCCCAGGACTCGTGGCCAACGCCAGCAGATCGATGGTGCCGGCAGCGACGGTGCTACCGGACAGCGTGACGCCCAGCTCGATCGCGATGAGCGCGAGCGGAGCATCCGGGAGCAGCTGTGTGCCGTCCGACAGCGGCGCCGTGAGGGGTACCTCGAGCTGCTGCACGACGCCCCAGGTGAGCGTTCCGAGCGCCCCGGCAAAGCGCTGTATCTGGCCGCTCGCGTCGCGGGCCACGAGGGCCACGGCGAGGCCTCTGCGGCCGGCCGAGATGCCCACGGGTGGCCCGACGGTCGTGCCGTCACCCTGCGCTCGGAGGTCGAGACGGACGCTGATGCGCAGGTGCTGAGCGGAGGCCGGCAGGGCGATACCCATGACGGCCGGCCGGTCGGCAGCGAGCGCGCCCAACGTCTGGGCCATGGGCCGATCGGCCAGATCGGACCGGAAGGTGCCCATCGCGGAGGCCTGCTCCGAGACGAGTGCCAGGAGCGTGCCGCCTCTGCCGCTGGCCGTCACGTCGAACTGACTGCGTACGAGCGGCGTGGCCTGGACCACCCGCGGCACGGAGCGGAAGATGCTCGGCGCCGCCCAGACGGGGTCGGCCGAAGGGTTCCCCACGGACGCCCACACGTCGGCCGGCAGCTCGAACGCGACCTGGTCGCGCTGGGAGTCTGCCCAGCTGCGGCCGTAGGTGCCGGCGAAGTAGACGATGGCGGTGGCCACGGTGACGAGCAGCGCCAGGCGACTGTAGCGGACGGGTCGGCGCGCGATCTCGCGCGTCGCGATGGCGGCCAGGAACCCCGCTCGGCGGACCGACATGCGCTCCAGTCCGGCGCCCAGGAGTGGCACCACCCGCATGGCCACGAGGGCTCCAGCCAGCAGCCCGATCGCCGGCGCGGCGACGAGCAGAGGGTCGACGCCGATCGCCCCGCGGAAGGACCGGCTGAGCGGTCCGCCATTGGCGCGGAGTTGCCAGAGGGCGATGCCGGCGAAGAGGAGCAGGGCGAGATCCACGCCGCTGCGCCGCAGGATGGTGCCCTGCAGCTGGCGGCCGATCGTGCGCCGGATCGAGGCGATGGGTCCCACGGAGACGATGGTCGGCAGCACCATGCCCACGAAACAGGCCACCGCGGCAGCGCCGGCCAGCAGCAGGGCGGACTCGCTGAGACGTGGCTCGAGCGAGTGGCCGATGGCGGCCACGGGCACGAGGCGATCGATGGAGCGCAGGAGGGCCACCGCCACGACGGGCCCGAGCAGCGCGGCGGGCACGACCAGCACGACGGCTTCGCCGGCTGCAAGCCGCAGCACGTGACCGGCCGAGGCTCCGCGTGCGTGGAGCAGGGCGTTCGCCGCTCTCCGGCGCTCGACGAGCAGGGCTGCCACGAGCACCAGCGCGTAGCCAGCGAGGATGACGATCTGGGCATCGAGGAGCAGCACGCCCGTCGTGCTCGCCACGAGGCCGGTCCGGGCGCGGCTGAGGATCGCGGGCAGGTCGGTCGCGACGTCCGCGCTCGCAGTTTGTCCCAGGAAGGCCTTGATCCGACCCGGCAGGCCGGCTACGCCGCCGCGGACGCGGTCGATCTGCGCGGGGTCGATGGCCTCGAGCGCGGGGATGGCGCGCCAGCGGAGTGTGGCCAGCAGCGCCACGGTCCGCGTCCGCCAGGTCTCGCGCCCGACGATGAGCGGTCCGACGGTCACGAAACCGCCCACCTCCTGGACGCCGCCAAGCTCCAGCGGATCGGCCCACCAGAAAGGATCCGCGGGGTCCGCCACCTCGAAGACGCCGACGATCGCGACATGCAGCCGCCGGTCCGCATCGAGGGGACTCACGACGGTCAAGGCGTCGCCCACATCCACGCCGAGCCGGGCCGCGGCCGGCGCGGAAACCGCGGTCTGGATGTCGACGGAGCCCTCGGCGGGCCACGCGCCGCGGATCAGGTGCGCGTGCTCCTCGATGCCGTCGGCGAAGGCGAAGACCGTGAGGCGGCCATCGCCGGCGGTGCTCCCGTTCGCCAGTCGGTAGGAATCGGAGCGGCCCGACCGCGCGATCTGGCCGCTCGCCGGCCCGAGTGCATCGCTGATCAGACCGCCGGTCAGGGCGTCGGTCGCCTCGACCGCGTCAGGCTTGACCGGCGAGATGGTGACCTGCAGGTTCGCCTCGGTCGGCCCCGCCATGTCGAGGACGCGCTGCAGGCCGGCCTGGGCGACCGCGTCGCGGTACATCACGCTCGCGGACAGGACGGTGGTCGCGGCGAGGATGACGAACCATGCCATGGTCACGAAGAGCTTGTCGGCGCCGATCCGGCGGATGGCGACGGTAGGCCAACCCATCTGCCGTCGGCCCCGCCGCGCTCCAGCCTCCGACACGGCTGCCTCGTGGGGCGCCCGTCTCATCGGTCGCGCTCCGCGTTGCGGGTGGGTGGTCTGTCGCGCAACTGGTTCCGCCTTTGCTGAGCGACCGTGCCGGCCCGCCCTCCGGCCAGCCTGCCGCGCGACCCCGGCCGGCGCACTGCCACCTTGCGCCGCTGCGCGCGGCGGCTCCTCCTACGGCGATGACCGACGATCGGGCCCGTTGCGGAGGGTATCACCGACCCGATGAGCAACGGCACGATCGCCCGGATCAGCCGCGGTCGTGCTCGATGGGACGGTGCTCGTCGCGGCCCCACTCCTCCCAGGATGCGTCGTAGAGGGCCACGTCCGGCCAGCCGGCGCGGACCAGCGCAAAGGCCACGGTGCAGGCGGCGATGGCCGCACCACAGTAGGTGACGACGCGTCCATCCGGCGCCACGCCCGCCTCCGTGAGCGCCGCCCGTAGCCGGGCCGACGGGAGCATGCGTCCATCGGCGCGAAAGAGCGTCGGGCTGGCCACGTTGAGCGAGCCCGGGATGCGACCACCGCGCAGGCGCACCGCGCCGGCCTGGGCCCAGCCCGTCGCAGGATCGATCGGCTCCGATCCGCCGCGATGCCAGACGGCGTATCCGGCGTGCTGGATCGCGGGCCGGGTGTCGATGAGCTGCGCCCCCAACGGCGGCGGCCCGAAGCTCTCCGCCTCGAGGTCCGCCGCATCGACGACGCGTGCCGCCGGCGCCCTGATGGTCAGGCCTCGGCGCGTCGGGCTTGCGGCCGTTCGACTGACCAGCCGGCCCTCGGCGATCCAACGCGCCCAGCCGCCGTCGAGCACTCGCACGCTGGCATGGCCGATGCGCCGCATCGCCCACCACAGCCGATACGGGCCACCATGCGCGGGGTCCGCGTAGGCGATGACGACGTCGCCGTCGCCGATGCCGCGCACACCCAGCCGCTCGGCGATCAGCTCCGGCGCGGCCAGGCGGTAACGGTTGTCTGCCGCCCCGGCCGCCAGGTCGAGTTCCCAGTCCAGGTGCACGGCGCCGGGGATGTGGCCCGCCCGGTAGGCCCGCCATCCGGCCCGATCGGGGCCCCAGCGGGCATCGATGACGCGGATCCCGGGTTCGTCGAGGTGCGCGGCCAGCCAGGCCGTGGAGACCAGCCGGGCGCGCGCGACCATGCTCGGACGGTAACGCGCCCCGCCGCGCCTGTCACGCGCCGGCGCTGGGCTGCGCCGCGGCGGCGCTGTCATGCGCCGCCGCCAGATCGAGCCGCCGGCGCTGGGCTGCTAGACGCGGCCCTTGGGGACGGTGTGCCAGTAGGTCTTGTTGAAGACGATCTTGCCCAGGTGCCAGAACCGGTTCGGCTTGGGCGGCTTGGGCGGGTGGTCGTAGTCGAACTGGAGCAGCGTGCCCTTCCCGTCGCCCACCTCGAAGAAGCACATCACCTTGCCCTCGTAGGAGCCGGTCCGGGCGTCGGGCTGGCGCCCGAGCACCCGCGCGACGATCCGCTCGACCACGACCGGTGCCTCGAAGTGCGCCGTGGAACCTGCCTTGGAGAGGGGCAGGTCGGTGGCGTCGCCCAGGGCGAACACGTCCGGCCGTCCGCCCACCTGGAGGGTGTGGCGGTCGGTCGGCAGCCAACCGCCCGGCGCCGGCGCCAGGCCCGAGTCGATGAGCACCTGGGCGCCCTTGTGCGGGGGCACCAGGATGAGCAGGTCGTAGGGCAGTTCCTCGCCCTCCAGGCTGAGCACGACCTTGCGTTCGGGGTCGATGGTCTCGACGTTGAAGAAGGTGTGCAGCTCGATGCCTTTCTGGGTCAGCACCGGGGTCGCCATCTCGCTCACGCTCTCGATCGTGAAGGCCCTCCCGATGGGTGAGCAGAAGTGCATCTCGGTCTTGTCGCGAAGGCCGCGCTCGCGCAGCTCGGCCTCGATGAGAAAGGCCACCTCGAGCGGCGCCGGCGGGCACTTGTAGGGCATCCCGGCGATGCCGATGACGATGCGCCCGCCGCGGAAGTCGTCAAGCGCCATGCGCAGATGCAGGGCCGCTTTGGCGGTATAGAAGTGGTGCGCTTCCTGGGCGAAGTGCGGGATCTCTTCGGGCACGATGCGCGATCCGGTGGCCAGCACCAGCTGGTCGTAGCCGAGCCACGTTCCATCGGCCAGTTCGATCAGGCGGCTCTCGGGTGCGATGCGCACGACCTCGCCCACGACGAGCTGCACGCGGTGGTCGAGCAATGAGCGCTCCGGTCGCTCGAGGCGTTCGGCGCGCTCGCCGCCCATGGCGATGTACATGAAGCCCGGTTGGTAGACGTGGCTGCCGCTGCCGTCGACGACGGTCACGGTCGCCGAGTGATCGTCGAGCTGCGCTCGCAAACGCCGGGCCAGCAGGTTGGCGACGAGGGTGCCGCCCACGCCGCCGCCGAGGATGACGATGCGCTGCATCGGGTCCCTCCTTCTAGCGCCGCTTTTCGACGATGATCTCGTCGAAGCCGTCGCGAGGCTCGAGGGCGACGAGGCGATGGCCGGCCTTCTCGATCCACCTGGGGATGTCCACCTTCGAGCCCCGGTCGGACGACCAGACGGCGATGACGTCGCCGACCTGGCCCTCCCGGATGGCGCGGATCAACTCCATCAGCGGACCCGGGCAGAAGCTGCCGCGGGCGTCGATGGTTCTGGTGATGGTTGGGGTGATGGTCTCGAGCATCGCGCTCATCCTTCCTAGATGAACAACGAGGCGTCGGCCCCGGTCATCATCTCGATGGCCGTGGCGGCCCCGGCGGGCTCGCCCATGCCCTCGATGAGGTCCTCGCGACGGATGCCCAGGAGGTCCATGGTCATCTGGCAGGGCACGAACTCGACGCCCATCGCCTGCGCCGCTTCGAGCAGCTCACGGGGGCTGGCGACGTGGTACTTCTTCATGAGCGAACGGATCATCCAGGGGCCCATGCCCAGGAAGTTCATCTTGGAGAGTTTCACGTGGTCGATGCCCGGCCGCTGCATGACTGCCAGCATCTTCTGCATCCAGTTCTCGCCGGTGATGCGCACGCCGTCCCTGACGAAGGGCAGCAGACCCCAGAAGGTCACGAAGACCTTGCAGCCGACGCCGCTGGCGCCGGCGCTCGAGGAGAGGATGAGCATGGGCAGGATGCGGTCGAATTCACCGCTCCAGTTGACGATGACCAGTTCCTTGGTCTTGGTCTGAGAGCCCAGTTCCGGTTCCGGAGCCGTCACCGGGGTCATCCGATGTTCGGGCTCGAAGATCAGGGGTTCGGCGACGAGGGTCATGACGGACCTCACTTCCGCTGCAGGAGGAAGCGGTAGGTGCCGGCTTCCTCGGTCATCTCGATGAGCAGGTTGCCGGTCGATCGCGACCAGGCCTGAAAGTCGCGCACGGCGCCAGCGTCGGTGGCCAGGACCTCGAGGACCTGGCCGCTGGCCAATCCCTTCATGGCCTGTGCCGCCTTGACGATCGGCATCGGGCAAGCCAGCCCGCGTGCGTCCACGAGCTGGTCGATCTTGGTGAGGGTCATCGATCCATTCCTTTCGGGCCCCTTGGCCCCGCTAGATGAAGACGACCGGGCCGGCCCCGGCGTTGAGGTAGAAGGCCGTCACGCCCTCGACCCCGTCGACCAGTGGATCAAGGTCGGCCTGGTCCAGATGGAGGAGGTCCATGGACAGCGAGCAGGCCTCGATGTCGACGCCGCCCAGCTCCTTGGCCTGGCGCATCGTCTCCGCCCAGCTGGCCTGACCGGCGGCGCGCAGGGCGTCCACCGCGACGCGCCCGGCCGTGCCCGACTCCGGAGCCAGGCCGTGATCGGCGTCGATGCGGTCGGCGCGGAAGGCATCCAGCGCCCAGTACTGCAGGAAGACGTTGACCGGCCGGCCAAGCGCGGCGGCCCCGGCGGTGAGCACCGCCGCGGCGTTGAGCTTGTCGTCCGTGCCCGAGAAGAGCACGAGGTTGAGGGGCTCTTCCATGGTCGTCACCGGCCGATCGGCTGGGCGGTGGAGGTGGGGGGGCGCGAGGAGAGGCCCGCCAGCCGCGCGAGGCGTCGGCGCAGCACGCCCCGCATGAGGTCGCAGGCGACCACGACATCCGGGTCGGTGAGCCGGTAGCGCATCTCGCGCCCATCGCGCTCAGCCTCGACGATCCCTGCTGCGCGCATCACCGCGAGGTGTTGTGAGACGTTGGGCTGGCTGGCGCTCATCTCGGCCGCCAACCGGCCCACCTCGCGGGGGCCCGAGGACAGCAGGTGGATGATCTCGAGCCGGCGGGCGTTGGCCAGCGTCCGGCAGGTCTCGGCCTGGAGTTCGTAGAGATGGTCCATGGCTGCATGATGTGACATATGCGCATCTGCGCATCAGTGCCTCCCGACTCCCGTCCAGGGGGCCGATGGTCACCTCGCGCGGGCATCCCCGGCCGGCGCCGTCGCGTTCGCGGCGGTAGGCGCCGTCACCTCTCGCGCCGATCAGGGCGACGCACCGCCACGGGTGGGTCAGCGGCGACAGCGCGGCGGAAGACGCAGCCGTGTGCCGGAGATGGCTGGGAACGATCGCTCACGAGCTCGATCGTACGAGCCGGCGACGAGCAACGGCACGATCGCCGCGATCAGCCGCGGTCGTGCTCGATGGCGGCGCGCGTCGTGGCCCCGCCGGGATCGCGCCGGCCCCCGTACGAATGGGCTATGCGCCGACGCACCGACCCGTACTTTCGTAGGGGTTGGCGACGGGACTAACGGCCCTAGTCTCATGGTCTCTCGAGGCGACGAGAACGTCGTCCGCGTGTTGGTCTGCAAACACGGCAAACCCGTCGAGAGGCGGGGACGCAAAGCCAGGGATCTTCCGGGAACGATTCCCTCTGAAGACCGCCCGGTTGCCAGGCACCGCACATCGACCGACCGGAAGGTGGCATCGATGCTGCAGGTGGAACGTCAGTCGTCGGGTTCCTGTACCCCGTCGCCACGGACTCCGGCCGACCGAGGCTGGAGCCTCGACTTCTCGCCGGCAGGTCGCCTCGGGGCGATGCTGATGGGCGCCGTCCTGATCGCCGTGCTGGCGCCCGCGACCACATTCGCGGCGGCGTACGACCCCGAAACCGACCCAACCTCCATGGCCAGCATCACGGCGGACACCGGGGCCACCCTGTGGTGGGACGCCGGCTATACCGGCCGAGGCGTCGACATCGCCCTCATCGACACAGGCGTCAGTCCGGTCGAGGGTCTGGCCGCGTCCGGCCAGATCATCTATGGCCCGGACCTCTCGCTCGAGTCGCAGCAGCCAGACCTGACCAACCTCGACACGAACGGCCACGGCACGTTCATGGCCGGGCTCATCGCTGGACGAGATCCCGCGATGGCCGCTCCCTACTCGAGCGCCTCAGCGTCCCTGTATCGCGGGATGGCCCCCGACGCCCGGATCGTCTCGCTCAAGGTCGCCGTGGCCGACGGCGGCACGGACGTCTCCCAGGTCATCGCCGCGGTCGACTGGGTCGTCCAGCACCGCAACGACAACGGCCTGAACATCCGTGTGATCAACCTGTCGTACGGCACCAACTCGCTCCAGCCTTCCACCGTCGACCCGCTGTCGTTCGCGGTCGAGCAGGCATGGAAGGCCGGCATCGTCGTCGTCGCTGCGGCCGGCAACACCGGCTACCAGATCGGCGCTGGCGCACCTGGCCTCGCAGATCCGGCCTACAACCGCTTCGTGATCGCGGTCGGCGGCTTCGACACGATGGGCACCGCAGACGTTCTCGATGACCACATGGGCTCGTATTCAGCCAGCGGCGGGGCGTGTGGCCTGCCCTGCAAGCCGCCCGACTTCTCAGCGGCAGGATCGCACCTGCAAGGACTCCGGGTCCCGAACGGGTACGTGGACATGAAGTACCCCGGCGGCCTGCTCGGTTCCCGTTACCTCCGCGGCAGCGGCACCAGCGAGGCGACGGCGATCGCGTCCGGATCCATTGCGCTGCTGTTGCAGAAGTACCCTGAGTTGCGGCCCAACCAGGTAAAGACCTTCATCAAGGAATGGGGTCTGAGGCCCACCACAGCCAACGAGTGGACGCGGAAATCGGCGGGTGCGGGGGAGATCAACCTGACCGCCATGGCTGCGGCCGTGCCACTCTCCTGCTGCCGCCAGTTCTGGCCGGCGGGTACCGGCACGGGCACCCTCGAGGCTGCCCGTGGCACCGACCACCTCAGCATCGACGGTGTCTTGCTGAGCGGCGAGCAGGACATCTTTGGCCAGGTCTTCGACTCGGCCGCGATGGCCGGTCTCGAAGCGCAGGGCAACAGCTGGTCCGGGGGGACCTGGAACGGCAACAGCTGGAGCGGCAACAGCTGGTCGGGCAGTTCCTGGTCCGGCAACAGCTGGAGTGGCAGTTCCTGGTCCGGCAACAGCTGGTCGGGCAGTTCCTGGTCCGGCAACAGCTGGAGCGGCAGTTCCTGGTCCGGCAACAGCTGGTCCGGCAACAGCTGGAGCGGCAGTTCCTGGTCCGGCAACAGCTGGTCCGGGGGGCCCTGGGACTGACGGATCCCCGGCCGGGCTCAGCCCTCCACTCGTTCGAGCCTGAAGTCTGACCAGGCTCCGCCAGCCCGATCCATCTACCTGGGAAGCCGGCCGTCGGGTCGGCTTCCCGCAGTACCGGGACCACGCTCCCTCTTCAGCCGGTGGCTTGCGGGCACGCCGCGACCGCGCTGAAGGAGGTACTTACGTACCGGTAGCGTCCGCCGTCCGAGCCATGGTCGCGCTCGCAGCCCGCGCTTACGGTCATGCCCGTGGGGGTGTTGCCGCACCGGCACCACCGCTGGAATCCGCACCGATCAATGGAGCGCCTTACCGAATGGACGTCCTGCGAGCGCAGCCGCGCCCCGGCACCGTCGCCGCGCGCCGCCTCCTCCTCGGCACGACGGGAACCCAGCGCGTGATGCTCCTGACGGTCGCGCTCCTCGTCGGCGCGATGGCGATCCTGTCCGGTGAGGTGTCTCACGGCGCCCTGCGCTCGCTCCCGTTCCCGGTGCCATGGCCATTGGTAGCGGTGGTCTTCTTCATCACCGAAGCCAGAGTCGTCCACCTCCACATCGGACGCAGTGCGCACTCGTTCTCGATGTCCGAGATCCCGCTGCTGCTCGGGCTCTTCTTCCTCGATCCGGTGTCGTTCGTCCTCGCCCGCCTGCTCGGCTGCGGCGTCGCCCTCGTGGTCGTGCGCCGCCAGCGGGCGGTCAAACTCGTCTTCAACCTGGCCCAGTTCCTGTTCGGCTCGGTCGTGGCCGTTGCCATCATCCAGTTCGTCGCGGCAGGCGGGACCGGCTTCGGTCTGACCGAGTGGGGGGCCGCGTACCTCGCCGCGACCGCCGAGAACGTGGCCAGCGTGGCCGCCATCGCCAGCGCGATCTCGCTCGCGGAGGGGCGAGCCAAGGCCGGCCGGATCTCGGAGATGCTCCGCACGGGCCTGCTCATCGCCCTCTTGAACACGAGCATCGCCCTGCTCGGCATCGTGGTCATCCACTACGATCCGGCGTCCGCCCTGCTGTTCGTCGTTCCGGTCGCCATCGCCATCGTCTTCTACCGCGCCTACGTCGGGCAGCGCCAGCAGGCCGAGGGGCTCGAGATGCTCTATGAGTCCACGCGCATCCTTCAGCGCAACCCGCAGATCGAGCGCGCGGTAACGGAGATCCTGGGCCATGCGCGAACGATGTTCAGGGCGGAGATCGCCGAACTCACCCTGGTCCCGGCGCGCGAGGGCGAGAGGTTCATGCGCACGACCAACCGAGCGGACGCCGAGCCAGAGTCGATGACGCCCTGCGGCACGACCATCGATGATCCGCTTCTCCGTCGAGCCATCGATGAACGCCGACCGCTCCTCGTGACCGTCGCGGATCCGGCCTCGGCGCCACGTTTCAGGAACGCCATGGTCGCCCCGCTCATCGGCGAGAACCGGCTGATGGGGACGCTCGTGATCGCCAACCGGCTGAGCGACATCAGCACGTTCGACGCATCCGATCTGCGCCTCTTCGAGACGCTCGCGAATCACATCGCCATCTCCCTGGAGAACGGTCAGCTGGAGGTGTCGCTCCAGCAATTGGGCGCACTGAAGGAGGAGCTGCACCACCAGGCCAATCACGACTCGCTGACCGGCCTGGCCAACCGTGCACTGTTCGGAAAGACGGTCAGCGATCGCTTGGCGATGGGCGATGCTGGGGGGCTCGGCCCGGTCGTGCTGTTCCTCGACCTGGACGACTTCAAGCTCGTGAACGACACCATGGGGCACCCGGTCGGCGACGCCTTGCTGCGTGCCGTCGGCCAGCGGATCACCGCCTGTATGCGGGCCGACGACGTCGCTGCCCGGCTGGGCGGTGACGAGTTCGCGATCCTGCTCGAGGATGGTGCCGATCTCGATCGAGCCCGTGGCACGGGCGCACGGCTGCTGGCCTCGATCAGCCGGCCGTTCGTGCTCGATTCGTCGGTCGTCGCCGTCGGCGCGAGCATCGGCATCGCCGGCGGTTCGCCAGATGTCGCCTCGGCCGACGCGCTACTGGTCAACGCCGACGTCGCGATGTACGTCGCGAAGGCCCGCGGCAAGGGGCGCGTCGTGATCTTCGAGGCCTCCATGGCGGCCGCCCTGTCGGATCGACACAGGACGTCTGTCACGCTCGGGCAGGCGATCGTGAACGATCAGCTGGTGCTCCATCTGCAGCCCGTGTTCGCCCTGGAGACGGAGCAGATCGTGGGCGTGGAGGCGCTCGTTCGCTGGGATGATCCCGAACGAGGGCTGGTCCAGCCAGCCGACTTCATCGGTCTCGCGGAACAGTCGGACCTGATCCTCGATGTGGGGCGCTGGGTCCTGCGCAGAGCAGTCGAGCAACTGGAGGCCTGGCAGGAGCTCGGCGAGCCCTTCCGATCCTGGTGGATCAGCGTCAACGTCTCCCCCAAGCAACTCGAGCGCGCCGACTTCGTCGATGACGTCAGGCGACAGCTGAAGGCGACTTCGGCGATGCCGAGTCGACTGACCCTGGAGGTCACCGAGTCAGCCCTGCTGCCCAGCGCCGCGGAGTCCATCGAGAAGCTGGCGGCGCTCAGGAAGCTCGGCGTCCACCTGGTCATCGATGACTTCGGGACGGGCTACTCATCTCTGAGCTACCTCCGGCGGTTCCCCGTCGACGGACTGAAGATCGCCCGCGAGTTCATCGAGATCCGCCCGGTCGAGCCTAGTGACTGGGGCCTCGTCGCCGCGATCATCGCGATGGCCGCGACGCTGGGGCTCGACGTCGTGGCCGAGGGCGTCGAGGACGAGGACCAACTCCGCCGACTCCGGGAGCTCGGATGCGGGTATGTGCAGGGGTTCCTGCTGGCTCGGCCGATGCCCGCGCACGAGCTCGAGGTACTGCACCCGCACGGTCGGCGCAGCCCGCACGTGCCCGTGCTGACAGCCTGAAGAGCGCCGGGCGCGCCTGTCGCGCGCCGGATGCGAGAGGCGCCGCGACCTGGAAACGGTCCTAAAGGACGGCATGCCGCACGGAGTCCGTGGCCTCTGCGCGGCGCGGCCCTTTGGGGCCATTCGGACCGCTGAGGAGGCGACGTACGGCCGTGGCCGGCCGGCGCCCCCGCGACCACGATGCTGGCGTACGAGCGCCCTTCAGGCGCTCGGGTGCGGCCCGGAACGGAGCGCAGTCGAGATGAAGAAGATCCTCGTCGCCTATGACGGCAGTGAAGCGGCCACGAAGGCACTGGACACCGCCGCCACGCTTGCCCACGCCTTGGGCGCCAGTGTGTCCGTGGTCAGCGTCGTGCCGGTCCACGGTGGCCGACTGGGTATGGATCCCTGGGATGACAGCGAGGTTCACGCCAAGGAGCTGACCGAGGCTCGGCGGGTCCTGCGCGAGCGGGGCATCGAGGCCCAGCTCCTCGAGCCGGTCGGCGAGCCGGCGCGGACGATCGAGCGCATCGCCCTCGAGGGCGGGTTCGACACCATCGTCATCGGTTCACGCGGGCTGAACGCCATCGAGCGCATCCTCCAGGGGAGCGTCTCCGAGCACGTCGCGACGCATGCGGAGGCGACCGTCGTCATCGCCCGCTGAGTGATCCGGGGGCAGGGCGCCGGCCCCGATCGGCATCCCCGGCCGGCGCCGTCGCGTTCGCGGCGGTAGGCGCCGTCACCTCTCGCGCCGATCAGGGCGACGCGAGCCAGCGGTCCACCGACAGCACACGTGGATCGGTGAGCAGGTGCACGACGGTGACGCCCTCGCCGTCGAGCGCCGCTTCGAGGGCGCCGGCCACCTCCGCGTCGCGGTCCACGCGCAGTCCGCGTGCGCCGCATGCCTCGGCCACCGCCGCGAAGTCGATCGGCCCGAGGTCGGTGGCCAAGACCCTTCCGGCATGCGACCGCTCCTGGTGCATCCGGATGGTGCCGTACATGCCGTTGTCGTGGACGAGCACGACGATCCGTAGCCGCTCGCGGACGGCTGTCTCGAGTTCCGCCATCAACATCGCAAAGCCGCCATCGCCGACCAGCGCCACCACCGCCCGATCCGGCGCGACGATCGCGGCGCCGATGGCGGCCGGCAGCCCATAGCCCATCGCACCCGACGTCGGGCCGAGCAGGCGACCCTCGTGCGGGAGGGGAACGTGGCGCGCGGCCCAACCGGCGAAGTTGCCGGCATCGGTGGTCAGGATCGCGCCATCGGGCAGCTGCGCCCGCAGCGCCGCCGCGACGGCCGCGGGGTGGACGCCGCGGGCGTCCGGCAGCGGGAAGGCGGGCAGGTCGATGGCCGCCAGGTAAGCGTCCCGCTCGGCGTCGTTCGCCGCGCGGCGGGCCGCCGACACCTCGAGGGGCAGTGGATGCTTGACGGCCGCGGCGGCCGCGGCGGCCAGGAACGCCGCGGCGTCGGCGCGCACGGCCAGGTCGGGCGGGCGCCGGTCGCCGCTGAAACCCGGCACCACGTCGACGTGGATCAGCCGGGTGTCATCGCCAGGCACGCGGTAGGCATAGCTGGCGATCTCCGACAGGCGCGTCCCGACGGCCAGCACGAGGTCGGCCCCGAGCAGTCGCTCGCGCACGAAGCGCGGCGAGGCCAGGCCGCTCATGCCGAGGTAGAGCCGGTGGTCATTGGGAAAGGCGTCGGGGCGCCGCCAGGCCGCGATGACCGGCGTCTCGAACGCCTCCGCCAGCTGCACCAGGGTCCCCTGCGCGCCGGAGCGCAGCACCCCGGCGCCGGCCAGGATGATCGGCCTGCGGGCCGAGGCGAGGGCGGTGAGCACGGCCTGGACCTCGAGACGCGAAGGCCGCGGGCGCTCGGGCTCGGGTGCTCGAGCAACCAACGATCCGCGCACCTGCTCGTCCAGCACGTCTTCGGGCAGCACGATGAGCACCGGGCCCGGGCGTCCCGCCCGTGCCAGGCCGACCAGGCGCGCCGTCTCCGCGGCCAGGCGTTCCGGGTCGTCGATCTCGACCGCGGCCTTGCACAGGGCGCCGAACGTGGCGACCTGGTCCACCTCCTGGAAGGCCTCGCGCCCGCGAAAGGCGCGCGGCACCTGGCCCACCAGCGCGACGAGCGGCGTGGAGTCCTGGCGCGCCGTATGCAGCGCGATGGCCAGGTTCGCGGCCCCCACGGCGCGCGTGGCCAGGCAGAGTGCCGGCAGGCCCGTCAATTGGCCGACCGCCTCGGCCATGAAGCCGGCGCCGGCCTCGTGGCGTGTGGCGATGGTTCGGATGGGCGCGTCGTGGAGCGCGTCGAGCACGCCCAGGAAGCTCTCGCCGGGCACCGTGAAGGCGAAGCGGATGCCGCATGCAACGAGCGTGTCGACGACGACGTGGCCGCCGGTCGGGCCAGGTTCGGGCATGGCGCGATGGTAGGGCGTCGGGGGCGGTGAGGGTGACCCCGGCCGCCCGGAAAGCTCGGCGCCGCCGTCACGCCCGGGGACGGGGTGCCGCTTCGGGCCGGACGGCACTGGTGTGGCGGAGCGCCGTCACGCAGCATCGGGACGTCGGGTCCCGCCGGTCTGGGGTTGGGCCCACCCGCCCGACCTGGTGCCCCGAGGAGACCACGATGCTGGCCCTGCGACCGACCCGAGCCCCCGTCAATATCCCGCTCGTCGCCTTGCTCGACTGGCTGGGCGCGCATGGCCTCGCCTACGACCTGCACGAGCATCCGCTCGCCTTCACGGCACTGGAGACGGCGCGCGTCGAGGGCCTTGACCCGCACGCGTTCGCCAAGACGCTCGCGGTGATCACCGCGGACGATCGCCGGATCCTGGTGGCCCTCAAGGCCAGCGACCATCTCGACCTCGTCAAGACCGCCCGGGTCCTGGGCACAAGCCGTGCTCGGTTGCTGAGTGAGGTCGAGCTGCTCGACCTCGCGCCGTCCTGCGACATCGGCGCGCTTCCGGCAGTGGGCGACCTGTTCGGCGTATCCCTCTACGCCGATCACGCGCTGCGCGACATCGAGCGCCTGACCTTCCACGCCGGCAGCCACCGCCACGCCGTGCGCGTCGACCGCGAGTCATGGGCGCGTACGGCGCGCGCGCGCTTCGCCGACCTGGCCGCGTCGTCGGACGAGCCGGCCTACCGCTCGGAGTGGGACTGGGCGTAGCCTCCCCGGCCCGGCTTGGCCGGGCGGCGGGCGGCCAGTGCATCGTCGATGGCCCCGGCGGCGCGCTTGCCGGCGCCCGCCGCGAGGATGACCGTTGCCGCACCGGTCACGGCATCGCCGCCGGCGAAGACGAGGGTCTTCGAGGTGAGTCCGGTCTGCTCGTCCGCCAGCAGGCAGCCCGTCGCGTTGGTGGCCAGACCCGATGTCGTCCGCGTCAGCAGCGGGTTCGGCGTCGTGCCGATGGCCAGGATCACGTTGTCCACCGGGATCGTGAACTCCGATGCCGGGATGGGGATGGGCCGCGCCCGCCCCGAAGCATCGGCCTCGCCGAGCCGCATCCGCCGGCACCTCAGGCCGGCCGCCCAGCCGCTGCCGTCGTCGAGGATCTCGAGCGGATCGGCCAGCCAGTGGAAGGTCACGCCCTCCTCGATGGCGTGGTCGTACTCCTCGACGCGCGCGCTCATCTCGGCCTCGCTGCGCCGGTAGACGATCATCGCTTCCTCGGCGCCCATGCGCAGGGACGTGCGCACGGTATCCATGGCCGTGTTGCCCGCGCCGATGACGGCCACCCGCCTGCCCACGCGCACCGGCGTGTCGCTTTCCGGGAAGTCATGGGCCCGCATGAGGTTGACGCGGGTCAGGAACTCATTGGCCGAGTAGACGCCGTTGAGGTTCTCACCCGGGATGTCCAGGAACTGCGGCAGCCCGGCGCCCGTGCCGATGAACACGGCCGCGAAGCCGAGCCGCTCGGTCAGGTCGTCGAGGGTGAGCGTCTTGCCGATGATCACGTTGCAGACGATCTCGACGCCCATGGCCTGCAGGACGCCGATCTCCCAGTCGAGCACGTCCTTGGGCAGGCGGAACTCGGGGATGCCGTAGCGCAGCACGCCGCCGGGCGCGTGGAGCGCCTCGTAGACCGTGACCGCATAGCCGCGCTGCGCGAGCTGGCCGGCACAGACGAGCCCAGACGGCCCGGCGCCGATGACGGCGATCTTCTCGGCGTGCGTGATGTTCGGCTGCGCCAGCATCGGCTGCGTGCGCTCCCAGTCGGCCACGTAGCGCTCGAGGTGGCCGATGGCGACCGGGCTGAAGCGATTCGCCAGGCTGCACACCGCCTCGCACTGCGATTCCTGCGGGCAGACACGCCCGCAGATGGCCGGCAGGGGGTTGGCCGAACGAAGGATCCGCGCCGCGGCGGGCATGTCGCCGACCTCCACGGCATGGATGAAGTCGGGGATGGGGATGCCCACCGGACAGCCGCTTACGCAGACCGGGTCCTGGCAGCGCAGACAGCGCTCCGCCTCGAAGCGAGCGTGAGCCAAGGTGTAGCCCCGGTTGACCTCGACGAAGTCGTGCGCGCGCGTGGCGGCCTGACGCACCGGCATGGGCGTCTTGTCGGCGCGTTTGACCGGCATTACGGCGACCCCGATCCGGGCACGCAGGCGATCCGATCGAGGGCCACCTTCTCTTCGCGCACGTACGCCTTGTTGCGGCGCATGGCGACGTCGAAGTCGACCTCGTGCGCATCGAAGCAGGGGCCATCGACGCACGCGAACCGGGCCTTGCCGCCGACGATGACCCGGCACCCGCCGCACATGCCCGTGCCGTCGACCATCAGCGGGTCCATCGACACGAGCGTCTTCACGCCGGGGCCGCGCGTGGTCTCGGCGACCGCCCGCATCATGGCCATGGGCCCGATGGCGACCACCGTGTCCGGCCGGCCCGGCCCGTCCCCGGCGATGAGCTGCTCGAGTCGCCCGGTGACGAAGCCCTTGAACCCGGCGGAGCCGTCGTCGGTGCAGATCTCGAGAACGTCACACACGGCACGGAGTTCGCGAGCGAGGATCAACAGGTTCCTTGTCCGCGCGCCCAGGATGACCGTCGTGCGATCGCCGCGCGCGCTGAGGTCGCGCATCAGGCAGAGCAACGCGGCCGAACCGAAGCCGCCGCCCACGCCGCAGACGTGACCGCCGGGGGGAAGCTCGATGGCGCTGCCGAGCGGCCCGGCCACATCGAGGATCTCATCGCCCGCCTCGAGCGCGCAGAGCCGCCTGGTCGTGGCGCCGACGTCCTGCACCACCAGTGTCAGCGTGCCCGCCCCGCGATCGTAGTCGGCGATGGTGATCGGGATGCGCTCGCCGCCCTCTCGTACCCGCAGGATCACGAACTGGCCGGGCCTGGCCGAGGCCGCGATCAGCGGCGCGTCGACCACGAAGGACTTCGTGATCGGCGTCAACTCGCGGGTCTGGAGGATGCGTGCCATGCCCTGCGCCTAGAGGTCCGGGTGCTCGTGCATGGCCTTGAGCCGGCGCCAGCGCCGATCCACCTCGAACTGGACGTCCGTCAGCCACTCGGCGTTGTCGGGCGCGATGAGGTGCCGCGTCTTGCCCATCAGGTCGAGCCAGTCGGCGACGGGCTTGCGGCGGTCGGCGGCGTCGGGGTCGTAGGTCAGGTTGGTCCGACCGTGCTCGACCTCGTAGAGCGGGAAGAAGCAGGAATCGATGGCCGCCTGGAGGACGTTCTCGGCGGCGTCGTCGGTGGTCCGCCAGTTGAGCGGGCAGAAGGACAGGATCTTGCCGTAGACGAGCCCCTCACGATTCGCGTACCACTGCGCCTTGGCCACCTTGCGCATGAGGTCCTCGGGGTAGCCCTCGCTGGCGGTGAACACGTAGGGCAGGTGGCAGGCCGCGAAGATCTGCGCGGTGTCCTTGTGGTGGTAGGGCTTTCCGTGGCGCTTGACACCCACCTCGCTGGTCGACGTGCGGTGGCCCATGGGCGTCGAGTAGGAGAGCTGGGCGCCCGTGTTCATGTAGCCCTGGTTGTCGTACTCGAGGATCATCATGCGGTGCCTGCGATGGGCGGCACCGAGCGCCGGCCCCATGCCGATGTCCATGCCCCCGTCGCCGGAGATCATCACGAAGGTGACCTCCTTGGACGCGGGCAACTCGCCCCGTCGCACGCGCTCGTGGTACATCTCGACCAGCCCCGAGAGCGTGGCCGCACCGTTCTGGAAGAGGTTGTGGACGTAGTTGATGCGGTGCGCACTCGATGGGTAGCCGGTCGTCACGACCATCGCGCAGCCGGTCTGGTACAGCACGACCACGTCGCCCTCCAGCACGCGGCTGATCTGGTGGAAGGTCGGGAAGAAGCCGCAGCCCGGGCAGGCGCCGTGGCCTGGGGCGATGCGGCTGGGCACGGAGGTCATCTTCCAGATGGGCTCGAGCTCGACATCCAGGCGGTCGCGAGCTTCGTCGCGCGTCACACGGGCCATGCCACGCAGGGCCTCGGCGGGGATGGGCGGCAGACCTGGTCGTGCCCCGCGCGCCGGGTCGCCGGGCGTGGCGCCGTGATAGGCGAACGGCAGGGTCACCAGCCCCGAACCGGCGGCATCGAGGGCCAGCCTGTAGAACTCCGCGGCATCGGCGGCGTAGAAGTCCTTGCCGCCCAGGCCGTAGATGCGCGACACGACGCGGGTGTGGTTCTCGGTGTCGAGCTGGAGGGCGGCGCGCACCTCGAGCGACAGGTTGCCGCCGCCGGCGCCGTAGGAGTCGGCGCGGTCCCCGATGGTCAGGGCCTTCACGGTGCGGAGGGCCGCTCGGAACTCGTCAGCGGGGAAGGGCCGCAGCACGTTCGGCGAGAGCACGCCGACCCGTTCGCCCGCGGAGCGCAACTCGTCGGCGGTCTCCTTGGCCGTCTCTGCGGCGGAATTGATGAGCACGAGCGCGGCCTCGGCGTCCTCCATGCGGTAGGCGTCGAGCATCGGGTAGGACCGGCCGGTCATCCCCTCGAGGCGGCTGAGCACGTCCGGGATCACGCGGCGCGCGCCTTCCATGGCCCCCGACAGCTGGACCTTGTTGTTGATGAGGTCCGGGTCGTTCATGTACGGCCCGAAGGTCTTGGGGTGGTCCATGTCGAACGGCGTCGGGAAGTCCGGCCGCCGGCCGAGGAAGGCGGCAAGGGCCTCGCGGTCATCGAAGATCTGGATGCGCCGCTTCTGGTGGCTGGTGATGAAGCCGTCGTAGACGACCATCACCGGCAGGCGCACGTCCGGGTGCTCGCCGATCTTCACCGCGGCGAGGTTCAAGTCGTAGACCGCCTGCGGATCGCGCGCGCACAGGATGACCCAGCCGGCGTTGAGCGCGAAGTAGACGTCGGAGTGGTCGCCACGGATGTCGAGCGGCCCGGATACCGCCCGGGCGGCGAGGTTGAGCACCATGGGCACGCGCGTGCCCGCTTGGACCGGTAGCTGCTCGAGCGAGTAGAGCAGGCCCTGCGAGCTGGTCGCGTTGAGCACGCGACCGCCGCCCAGCGCCGCGCCGTAGCAGATGCCGGCGGCGCCATGCTCGCCATCGCCCGCGATCATCACGATCTCGTGCTCGCCCTCGGCCTGCATCCTGGAGAGGTTCTCGGCGACCTCGGTCGAGGGCGTGATGGGGAAGTAGCCCATCACGTGGAAGCCGACATCGCGGGCGGCCAGCGCGGCGGCCTCGTTGCCGCTGCGGAATTCGAGCTTCTGTCGGACGCGCCCGGCAGCCGGCGCCTCTGTCGCGGGGGAAGGAGCGGTCTCGGTCGCCATCAGGTCCGCCTCAGCTGATGAGAGCGGGGAACAGCGGCACCCGTAGCCGATCCGCCAGGCCGGCTGTTTCGGGCTGCCTGGTCAGCGCCCCGCTGGGACAGGACTCGACGCAGCGCAGGCAGCCTTTGCAGTAGCGGTAGTCGATGCCCAACAGCTGGCGCTCGTACTTACCGCCCTCCTCGCCATCGCCCCACACCAGGCAGAGGTCCGGGCAGACGAGATCGCACGTCCCGCAATGGATGCACGCCTCGCGGTCCAGGACCGGCATCCAGCCGGTGCGCGACATCGACAGGTCGTTCCAGACCGTGTTGCCGGCCTGCGGGATGACGCCGCCGATGGGCTGCGTCTCGTAGCCCCAGACTGGCTCGGCGCGGACGATGGGCAGGTCGCCCTCGGCCTGGCCGACGCCGTGGTACTCCTCGAACTCGGCGGCACCCCGACGGAACGCACGCGTGTTGGCGGCGACCGCCTCTGGATGCTTGCCGGCGAACTCCTCCGACAGCGCATCGAGCACGTCGTCGGCGCGCAGGAAGGGATAGACCGCGCAGAGCGTGCCAAGCAGCACGGCGTTGGGGCGCGAGTTCTCCTGCACCCCGATGCCCAGGGCATCGACGCGGATGACGCGCGCCGTGCGCGGCAACCCGCCAAGCTCCCCGGGGACCGGTCCCACGGGCGCGTTATAGATCAGGGTGCCGTCTCGCCGGAGTCCCGCGAAGGTCGTTGCATCGCGCAGCAGGGCTGCATGGAAGACGACGATGCCGTCGGGCGTCTCGACGGGCGCGCTCGTGCGCACGGGTCGATCGGCGGGCCCGAGGCGCACGAACGAGCGCACCAGCGAGCCCTTCTTCTCGGATCCGTACGACGAGAAGTGGGCGCCGTTGAGGCCCATTCGCAGCACCGCGGCCGTGGCCAGCACCTGCCCCGCGGCGTGCGCGCCGAGACCGCCGATCGACTCGCAGCGGATCTCGAAGGATCGTTCTGGATGCGGCAGCGACACGGGAATCACGACGGGGCGGAACGCTTCGGTCTCCACCCTGGGAGCGTGGCCTCCCGGCCGCACGGCAGTCAGGGACATGGCGCCCTGATTCCGGGTGCCGTCCGGCCCCATGGGTGGCTCCCCGTCGACCGGGCGAGCCAGCCGAGTGTCGTCGAACGAGGCCAGACCCCGTGCCATTCGGCCCTATCCGAGGACAGCTTCGGCCGTTAGCGTGGCACCTGAAGCGGATGTCGCAGGGGACGCGCGGCATCCGCTTTTTCCGTGGGTCCGCGTCGGGCGCGGGCGCCGGTCAGATCCGGAAGGCCGTCCGCGCCTGCGCCGTGAGCTCGTCGCGGAAGTCGGGATGGGCGATGGCGATGAGCTCCCAGGCACGTTGCTGGATGCTCTTCCCGAACAGCTCGGCGACACCCCACTCGGTGACGATGGTGCGCACATGGGCGCGCGTGGTGACCACGCCCGACCCGGCCGCCAGCGACGCGGTGATGCGCGAGACCTTGCCGTCGCCGGCCGTCGATGGCAGGGCGATGATGGCGCGTCCCTCCTCGGCCAGGGCCGCACCCCGGATGAAGTCCATCTGTCCGCCTACGCCGCTGTAGAGGCGATAGCCGATCGAGTCGGCCGATACCTGCCCGGTCAGATCGACGGCGATGGCCGAGTTGATGGCGGTCATGCGGCTGAACTGACGGATGACGGCCGTGTCGTTGGTGTAGTCGACGGGACGCATCTCGACCATCGGATTGTCGTCCACGAAGCGATACAGGCGCTGCGTGCCCATCATGAACGCCGTCACCAGCTTGCCCCGATTGCGCTCCTTGCGCGCGCCGGTGATGACACCGGCCTCGACCAGGTCGACGACCACGTCGGTGAACATCTCCGTGTGCACGCCCAGGTCGCGCTTGTCGCGCAGCGCCAACCCGACCGCAGAAGGGATGGCCCCGATGCCCATCTGCAATGTCGCACCGTCGGGCACGAGGTCAGCCACGAACTCGCCGATGCGCCGCTCGACGTCGCCGATGGGTGGGTCGTCGTGGGCGTAGGGCGGAACCTCGACCTCTACCGCAAAGTCGATCTCCGAGCTGTGTACGAAGGCATCACCGAGCGTGCGAGGCATCGCCGCGTTGAACTGTGCGATGACGGTGGTGGCGCTGCGCAGCGCGGCGAGGACGGCGTCCACCGACGTTCCCAGCGAGCAGAAGCCGTGCGCGTCGGGCGGCGTCACGTTGATGAGGACGGCGTCGAGGGGCAGGTGGCCGCCCAGGAAGAGGCGTGGAACGTCTGACAGGAACGCCGGGATGTACTCGGCGCGCCCGTCGGCGATGGCCTGCCGGGCGTTCGGGCCGATGAACAGCGCCATGTGTCGGAACGAGCCGGCGAGGTTCGGCGCGAGATGCGGGCCCGGCCCCTCGATGTGGAGGTGGATCATGCCCACGTTGCGCAGCTCGGGCGCGCGCGCCACGAGCGCGTCCAGCAGCACGGACGGCGTGGCGCTGGCGCCGTGGACGTAGACCTGGTCGCCGGAGCGGATGCCGGCCACGGCTTCGGCGGCGGTGACGATGCGCATGAGCCGAGGATAGCGCGGCGCCGAGCGCAGTCGGGTGGTCCGCCCGGCCCGACATCGCGGGCCGAAGGTCGGTCTCGCGGCCGGGCGGCTGGGCGCCCGCATGGCGCGGGCGGCGAACTACGCCTAGCCCGCGCCCGGGAGGCGGTGGCGGGCCATGAACGCGGCGGCCTGGGCGCGCCGCTCGAGGTTCAGCTTGGAGAGGATGGAGCTGACGTAGTTCTTGACCGTCTTGTCGGACAGGAAGACCTCCGCCGCGATCTCCTTGTTGGTCATGCCCTCGGCCACCAGCAGCAAGATGCGCTGCTCCTGTGCCGTGAGTGCCGCCAACTCGTCGGTGTACGTGCCCGAGGCCATCCGGCGCACGCGGTCCAGCACCTTCTCGGTGACGGCCGGGTCGAGCAGCGATTCGCCGCGTCCGACCGCCTCAAGGGCGTTGACCAGGTCCCGGCCGCGGATCTGTTTGAGCAGGTAGCCGCTGGCGCCGGCGATGATCGCCGAGAGGACGGCCTCCTCGTCGGGGTAGCTGGTGAGGATGACGACCCGGGTGCCGGGCAGCTCGGCGCGGATCTCGCGGCAGGCCTCGATGCCGGAACCGTCGGGCAGGCGCACGTCCATGATCACGAGGTCGGGCTCGAATCGACGTACTACCGCGAGCGCCTCTTCTACCGTGCCCGCCTCGCCCACCACCTGGAAGGCATCGCGACGAAGCAGCAGGGCGACCAGGCCCTGGCGCACGATCTCGTGGTCGTCGACCACCACGAGACGCAGTGGCCGAGCCCCATCCTCGCTCATGAGCTGGGATCCCTTCCGGCGTCTGGCTCGCCGCGTTCCGGCGGCTTCACGGTGACGATGATACGGGCGCCGAGCCCGGGGGCGCTCTGGATCTCGAGGGCACCGCCCAGTGAGGCGGCACGCTCGCGCATGTTGCGCAGGCCCTGGTGACCGGGCACCATCGCCCGCGACACCGAAAAGCCGACGCCGTTGTCGCTTACGGCAAGGGTGTGGCCGTCCGCCGCTGCGCGTACGGTGATCGTGGCGCGCGTGGCGCGCGCGTGCCGGGCGACGTTGCCGAGTGCCTCGCGGGCGATCGCCAGGAGCTCGCGCGTCACCGGCTCGGCCGGCTCGAAGCCCTCGCTCTCGATGACGTCCAGCTCGACCTCGACGAGCGTGTTGAGTCGGAACTCGTCGGCCAGCGCCGCCAGCCCGCCCAGCAGGCCGGCCTGTTCGAGCAACTCCGGGCGGAGGCCAAAGATGAAGTTGCGGATGTCGCGGATGGTCAGATTCAGCGCCTCGATGCCGCGATCGACCCGGGCCCGAGCCTCGTCGGGTGCGGACTCGACGATCTCGGCCACCTCCTCCAGGGACAGGGCCACGGCGTAGATGCCCTGGATGATGCCGTCGTGCAGATCGCGGCCGATGCGCTCGCGCTCCTCGACGATGGCCAGCTGGCCGATCCGCTCGTGCAGGCGGGCGTTGTCGATGGCGATGCCGGCGTGGCGCGCGAAGGCCTCGACCAGTTCAAGGTCGGCGGTCGTGAAGGGCCTGCCGCCGCGACGATTTGTGAGGTACAGGTTGCCCACAGAGCGGCCTCGGACCGATACCGGCACGCCGATGAACGCGTGCATGGCGGGGTGCCCGGGCGGAAAGCCGCTGTGGCGCGCATCCGCCGAGATGTCGGGCACGAGGTATGAGCGGCCCTCGCGGATGATCAGGCCCAGCAAGCCGCGCCCGCGGGGCAGGGCCCCGATCGATTCCCGCTCGTGGACGCCGATGCCGCTGGTGATGAAGCCGTCGATCTGGCCCTCCTGATCGACGATGCCCAGTGCGGCGTACTCCGCATCGGCGAGGTCGCGCACGCGGTCGACGATGAGTTGCAGCACGGCCTCGCTGTCGAGCTCGCCGGCGATGGCGCGCGTGGCGGCATCGAGTGCCGCCGTCCGCTGCGCCGAGCGACGGGCCTCGGCGCGCGCCCACACCGCCTCGATGGCCAGCTCGATGGCCCGGGTCGCCTGGCGCACGGCGGCGAGGCGGGCGCGATCGTCTCCGACGAGCCCGGCATCGGCCACCAGGCGGCCAAGATGGATGCGCCCACCGTCGGCATCGAGCGGAAGCACGATCAACCCTGTTCGACTGGCACCCGGCCGGCGGCGCAGCGTCCCCGCGCCCAGCGTCAGGGGCGGCAGCGCCGAGCCATCCAGCTCGAGGTAGGCGCCGGCGATGCCGTTGGCCGCGACGAGCCGCTCGAATCCGACTCGCAAGGCCGTCCGGCGCGATGCGCCCGGGCGGTCCACCCAAGCATGGAGCGCGTCGAGGACGGCATGGAGTGGCAATCGGCCGTCGGTCCGAGCCACGGCGGGCGGGGGCCGCAGGGCAGCGTCGCGCACGACCCGAGATTAGCAGGCGAGACACCTTCCGGCCCCCTGCGCCGGTGACCGACGGCCCCTTGGCCGAGGGTCCATCGGCACGCGGAGCAGCGCGCTAGCATGACGATACTTCGGTCCGAACCCGATCCATCAGGGAAGGAGAGCCGAGCGTGTTTTCAAGCCTCTTCACGGAGCATGAGCTGTGGGCCGTCATCCACGGCCTGGTGCTCGGGACGCTTTTCCTGCTGGCCTTCGGAGGCGGACTGGCTGGGCTGTGGAGTCTGCAGGATCGCTTCGTCACCCCGGAGGGCGTGGCCGAGCGCACCCCGCGTCTGTTGTGGGGCACCACGATCATGGCCGTGGTGGCCTGGCTGACGGTGCTTACCGGCACCTTCATCGTCTACCCGTGGTACCGGGCCAAGCCGCCGGCGGGCACCGTCGACCTTTCCGGCTTCCCCCGCTCTCTGCTGCTCGCGGACGAAAAGTCCGCGTTCTGGCATAACTTCGGCATGGAGTGGAAGGAGCACGTTGCCTGGACCGCACCGTTCCTGGCCACCGCCGTCGCCTTCATCGTCATCTACTACGGGCCGCGGCTCGTGCATCACGCCGAGTTCCGGCGCGTGCTCCTGATCATGTTCACCCTGGCCTTCATGGCGGCCGGTGTGGCTGGCCTCTTCGGCGCCTTCATCACCAAAGCCGCCCCGGTCTCCTGAGGAGGATGACGATGACCGCTCAGATCCAGGACAAGCCCAACGGCCCCGCCGCGGCGGCGGTCCTCGCGGCCAGCATCGGATCGTTCGTGCTGGGCCTCATGGTCACGCTCGCCGAGGCGAGCGTCGACATCAAGAACTTCCTCGATTTCTCGAAGAACTACGGTCTCGGCAGCGGCGTCGGCCCGCTCTCGGGCAAGGTCATCCTCGCCACCGCCGCGTTCATCCTCTCGTGGATCGGCTTCGGCTTCGTGTGGCGGAAGAAGGACGTCAACTTTGGGAGGGTCTTCGTCGCCGCGATGGTCCTGTTGGCGCTGGGTTTCGCGCTGACGTTCCCGCCCATCTTCGAGCTCTTCGCTCCCGCCGCGTGATCCGCGGCCGGCCCCGCGCCGGCAGGACCGTGTCACTGGCTCGATGACCCCAGGCTCGTCCTGGGGTCGCTCGGTCAGTCGCCGCCCCTGGCGACCTCGTCCCAGGCATCCGCGTACAGGCGCGCCCGAACGGGCAGATAGCCCGGGTAGTGGATGCGCGCGGCAGCCACAGCGGCGCGTTCCAGTCGCACCACGGCGACGGCATCGGTGGTCTCGAGCAGCACGGTGCCGTCCGGCGCGATAGCGACCGACGGTCCGCCCAGGAGCACGCCGCCCTCGGGTCGGGGTCGGTTGACCGACAGCACGTAGGCGCAGCTGGTCAGCGCGTTGGCGCGCAAGACCACGCGCCAGCGCTCGTAGGTGCGTTGCTCCGTGGCCCGCGGGGCGAGGATCGCCTCGGCGCCGCTGGCGGCCAGCAGGTGGCTGCCCTCGGGTCGGTTGATGTCGGAGCAGATCTGTATGCCCACGGGCATCCCGAAGCTACCCACGACCTGGGCCGCCTGATGCCCGGGGACGTAATGGCTGGTCTCCCAGAAGCCGGGCTCCTCGGGTAGATGAAGTTTGGCGAAGTGAGCCACCAGCCTGCCCTGCGCATCGAAGACGAGAGCCGTGTTGCGCCGCAGGCCATCGACGGTATCGCGCACGATGGCCCCGCCGACGACGCCGATGCCGGCCGCGCGGGCCGCCCCCGAGAGGGCTTCGTGCCGCGGCCCGCCGGGCTCCTCGGCGTCCTCCGCGTGGGCGTCCATGGTGGCAGGTGACCAGGGGTTGAGCGGGATCTCGGGCAGCATCGCGAGATCGGCGCCCGCCACACGCGCCTCGGCCAGCCGGGCCTCCAACCTGCGCTCCGCGTCCGCGTCGAAGAAGACATCGCTGATCAGCGCGACCGTGAGGTCGCCGTCCGGTGCACGGTCGGCCATGCGGCCAAGGATACGCAGGCCCGACCGGTGGCGGAGGGCGGTCGGGCCGTTCGGGCCCTTCGCGGCGTGATACCGTGCCGCTCGTGAGCGGACGGCGTGGACGACGATGCGACTGAGCGAGTGGCAGGCCACGCAACGCGGCCAGAAGTTGATGACGGGCAAGGTCGCAGCCGTCTTCGAGCCGGCGCTCGCCCTCCTCGGCGCGGGGCTCGACAGCGACGGCTACGTCGCCTGGGGCGACGACCCGGACGTGCACTATTCGATCCTGGTGGTGGGCGATGCCGGCCTGATCATCGTGGTCGTGCGCGTGAACGTGCCCCTCGAGGGACCGCGCGCCGGTGCCAAGGTCGTGCGCTGGGGCCGCGTCGCCATCGGCGAGCTGGCCGTCGAGGTGCAGCGCGGTCATCGACAGGCGACGGCCCAGATCGAGAGCTACATCCTCAAGGGCGTCGACGAGGACGCCGATGTCATCGGCGCCTTCGTGGGCCAGGTCCTCATGCGCATCGACGGCCGTACCGGGATGGCGCCGCTGCGGCAGAGTGCCGGGCGGTCCAGGGAGAAACAGAACGTCCGTTCTGCTTCGGCGCTGGTGCCCATCGAACTTCCCGCCAGCAGTTCGGAGGCGGGCTGAGCGATGCCCGAGGGGGATGGTGAAGAGCGGCCCGTCTTCATCGATCCGCGGCGAGATCCGCTGCCGGCGTGGCGGCGTACGTTGCGCTACCAGTTCATGCGCAGCGTGCTCTGGATCTTGCTGCGTGCCTGGTTCCGCTTCCGTCGGGAGGATTTCGCACGCCTTCCCGACGCTCCCTACGTGGTTTGCATCAACCATCCCGGCTGGCTCGATCCGATGGTCGTCTACGCGGTCTGGCCGGCGCGCACGCGGGTCTACATCTATGGGCCAAAGGAAACGGACATGCGCGTCGGCGGGCGCAACCGGCTGATCAGCTGGCTCGGCAACGCGGTGCCGTTCGACCCGGCCAAGTCGCGACTGCTCACCTCGGTCAAGCGTGCCGTCGCCGTCCTGGAAGCCGGTCGCGTGCTGGTGGTGGCGGGGGAGGGGCGCCTGACCGAGGACGAGGACGTGGTGCTGCCGCTCAACGAAGGGCCGGCCTTCTTCGCCCTGCGCGCCGGTGTCCCGCTCGTTCCGGTCGCCATCAACGGCACCCGCTGGATCCGCTGGGGCAAGACCATCCGTGTTCGGGTGGGCGAGCCGATCATGACCACCGGGCTGCGCGCCGATCGCGCCAACGTGCGCCGGCTGACCGATCGCCTGCAGGCCGATCTTGGAGCGCTTGTGCTCGGATACCCCGACCAGGCCGTGCCCGGGCCGGTCGGGCGCTGGCTGACCGACGCGCTGGCCGACCGACCGTGGCGCACCGAGGGGACCGCTGCCGGGGCCCTTGTCGATGCCGGCGTGGAGCACACGTTGGGCGGCGCGGGCGCCGGCCCGGACGAGCTCTCGGACGCCCGCCCGCCCGTGCGATAATCCCGCCGCTTCCATCCGCTTCCGGAGCCAGCCTTGGTCGCCAACGCACTATCGGAAAGCCCCAAGGAATACCGCTCGCGGCTTGATGAACAGCCTGATCAGCAGATCGACTCGTGGTGCGCCGAGCTGATGCGGGATCTGTCCATCCGCCTCGGCGTGCGCCGTGTGCTGCGCGACTTCATGGCTGCGGCCCGGGTCGACGAGCGCGAGCTGGAACGCATCTTCGCGGGCGGGGGCGGCCCTCCCGCGACCTTCGGCCGCACTGACCGGGGCGAGGTGATGGTGCCCGCGGTCACCCTGCATTGCCTCGTCGCGGGCCTCCGCCGCTCGGTTCCGGACGCCCGGCAGCGTCTCACCGCATACCTCGTCGACAACTTCCACGAGCTCGTCTACATCTAGTCCCTCGGCGCCCGACGACCGCCTGGCGGCGGCGGTGAGCGCCCGTCTCGGTGCCGTCGCCGTGGGGCATCCGTTCCCCTCGCTGCTGGTGGCGCTCGCGGTGGGCGGGCTGGTGCTGATCGAGGGCGGCGACGGCGCGCGAGCGCTCCTGCTGACGCTGGGCATGGTCGGTTTCCAGGTCTCGATCGGGGCCACCAACGACGTCGTCGACCGCGACCGGGACGCGATCGCCAAGCCCTGGAAACCACTCCCGGCCGGCCGCGTCTCCGCCTCGGCCGCCCGATGGATCGCGCTGGGCGCATACGCGATGGGCGCCGCGCTGTCGGCCTTCGCCGGCCTCGTGCCGCTCGGCGTGGGCCTGGCCGGCCACGGCCTCGGTCTCGCCTACGACCTTCGTCTCAAGCGTGCGGGGTGGGGCTGGCTGGCCTTCGCCTTGGCGCTCCCGCTGGTGCCGATCTACGCGTGGACTGGGGCGGGGGCCGGCCTCCCGCCCAGGCTGGGCGCCCTGACCGTGCTCGGGGCGCTGGCCGGCCTGCAGCTGGCGTTGGCCAACGAGCTGGTGGACCTCGAAGCCGACGCCGTCGCGAGTGGCCGTGGCCTGGCTGTGCGGCTCGGTCGGCGGCGCGCCACGACGACGATGGTCCTGACCGCCGCCGCCGTCCTGTCCGTGGCCGTGCTCACCTTCTCGGATGCCGCGTCGGCGGCGTCGAGCGCGATGGTCGCGGCGATCGGCGCGACCGCTGTGGGCGTCGCGGCGTCGACACGCGGCGCCCCGCGATGGCGTTGGCTGGGCTGGCAGGCGCAGGCGCTTGGCGTCGCGCTGCTGGCGCTGGCCTGGATCTCGGCCGCACGCGTCTGAGGGTCAGGCCCCCCGGTCGGAGGTCCCGGAGCGCACCAGCACGATGGCGTTCTCGAGCTTCAGCTTCGTGATCGTGAGGTACTTGGCGAGATTGCCGCGATCGACGTCGCCGATGCCGGCGAGGGCGTCCGGGGAGCGCAGCACCTCGACCAGCTCGTCGAGGGCATCGGCGAGGTGCCCTTTGGCCTCGATCAGCGAGTCGTCGCGAATCACCAGGGGGCGGCGCACCCCCGTCCAGGCTGCGGTCGCCTCGGCCGCGTCGTTGGCGCCATCATCGGGCACCGCCGGCGTGGCCGCCACGCTGGGCGCGCGAACCGTTCGGGCACGACGTCCTTCGATCCGCTCGCGCAGGCGGACAAGGCTCAGCTCGCCGCGCGCAACCTGGGCGGCCAAACGCCGGCGCTTGCGTGGGTCTTCCACCTTGAGCAGCTCATACGCGTGTGACAAGGTGTCCTTGCGCAAAGACAGCAGCTCCTTGATCTCGGCCGGCGCATCCGCGAGGCGCAGGCGATTCTCGACATAGCCCTTGTCCTTGCCCAACTTCTGGGCCAGCTTGCGGATGCTGTACCCGTGCTGCTGCGTCATGCGCTCGTACATCATCGCCTCGTCGAGCGGAGAGAGATCCTCGCGCTGCAGGTTCTCGATGATGGCGATCTCGAGAGCGGTGTCGTCGTCGATGTCCTCGATCATGGCCGGGATGGTGCGCAAGTCGGCCATCTCCGCGGCCCGCCAGCGACGCTCGCCGGCGATGAGCTGGTAGCGGCCGCCCGCCAGGGGTCGTACCAGGACGGGCTGCAACACGCCGTGCTGCCTCACGCTTGCCGCCAATTCAGCCAGCGTCACCGGGTCGATCGACAGCCGCGGCTGATCGGGGTTCGCCTCGATGCGATCGAGGGGCACGAGCCGGCTGCCGCTGGCCCTGGTGGTGCCCTCCGGCGAAAGGAAGCTGATGATGGTGGGCGAGAGTTCTCGCTCCTCCGAGAGCCGCCGCGCGGCGGTCGCTCGGAAATCGGGCCTAGCCAAGTTCGACCACCTCCCGTGCCAGCTCGCGGAAGGTGCGAGCCGCCTCAGATGTACTCGCGTAGGCCGTGACTGGCCGGCCGGCCAGCGGGGCCTCGCCGAGCTTCACGGTCTGACGCACGATGGAGTTGAAGATATGGTGATCGCCGAGCTCGCGCAGCTCGGCCAGCATCTCGCGGCCGAGGATGGTTCGTCCGTCGTAGAAGGTGGGCAGCAGGCCGAGTACCCGCAGACCCCGATTCAGGCCCTTGGCGCGGATCTGGTTGATGACCTTGACCAATGCGGTGAGGCCTTTCAACGCGTAGTACTGGGTCTGCACCGGGATGATCACGCTGTTCGCGGCGACCAGTCCATTGATGGTCAGCAAGCCCAGCGTAGGCGGGCAGTCGATGAGCACGTAGTCGTAGGCCTCATCCACCCAGCCGACGATCACTTCGTGGAGCGCATGTTCCCGACCGATGGCCGTGAACAACTCCACTTCGGTCGAGGCCAGATCGAGCGTCGACGGCGCCACATCGATGCCCGCGGTCTGGGTCGGGATGATGATCTCCTGCATCGTGCAGCGCGACTCGGCGAGCACATCGGCCATCGATCGCTCGACGGTGCCCAGGTTGATGCCAAGCCCGACGGTCAAGTTGGCTTGGGCGTCCATGTCGATGCAGAGCACGCGCGCGCCACCTTCGGCGAGCGCTCCGGCCAGGTTGATCGCCGTGGTGGTCTTGCCGACCCCACCCTTCTGGTTTGCGATCGCGATCACGTTGGCCACGAAAGCCTCACCTCTTCTCGCTGCGGTCGCGGACGTGGATGCACGGAATGTACACCGCGCACACGATCTGCACCATATCCCCGTTATCCACACTGTCGCGAAGTCGTCCACAATCGACGTGGATATCTTGCCCTCATGGTGGATGACCGCACGCTCAGCCGTGGTGACCTTTGGCTCGCGTGAACGAGCCACGGTGCATTCCGCGGCGCACGCATCGAGCTCTATGATGAAGGCATCGACGGTCGAACGCACCGTCTTTGCGCAAAGACGCCCACACAAGGAGTAGCCGCGTGCCCACCAACCGCGAGCGGATCGAGCAGCTCCGGGAACTGCGCGCGCAGTCGCGACTGGGCGGGGGAGCAGAGCGCATCGAGCAACAGCACGCCCGCGGCAAGCTGACCGCTCGGGAGCGGCTGGAGTTGCTGCTCGACGCCGGCTCCTTCGTCGAGCTGGATGCGTTGGTGATGCACCGCTCATCCGATTTCGGCCTGGCCGACCAGCGCATCCTGACCGACGGCGTGGTCACAGGCCACGGCAAGATCGAGGGCCGCACGGTCTTCGTCTTCAGCCAGGACTTCACGGTCTTCGGTGGCTCGCTCTCGGAGGCGCATGCCGAGAAGATCTGCAAGATCATGGACCTGGCCATGCGCGTTGGCGCGCCGATCGTGGGATTGAACGACTCGGGTGGGGCGCGCATCCAGGAGGGCGTCGTCTCGCTTGGTGCGTATGCCGAGATCTTCCTGCGCAACACGCTTGCCTCGGGCGTGGTGCCCCAGGTCTCGCTCATCCTCGGACCGTGCGCGGGGGGCGCGGTCTACTCGCCGGCCATCACCGACGTGACCGTGATGGTCGAGGGCACCAGCTACATGTTCGTGACCGGACCGGACGTGGTGAAGACGGTCACCCACGAGGAAGTCGATCGCGAGACCCTGGGCGGTGCCACGACGCACACCACCATCAGCGGCGTCGCGCACCTGGCGGCCCCGGACGAGGCCGAAGCACTGTCGCTGGCGCGCCGCATCCTCGGCTTCCTGCCTCAGAACAACCTCGAGGATGCACCCCGCATCGCTTGCGCCGATCCGGCCGATCGCCGTGATCCATCACTCGACACCGTCGTGCCCGATCTGTCGACGCAGCCCTATGACATGCATGACGTGATCCGGCCGATCGTCGACGATGGTGATTTCCTGGAGCTCCAACCGGGCTGGGCGGCCAACATCCTGGTCGGGTGGGCGCGACTCGACGGACGCAGCGTGGGCATCGTCGCGCAGCAACCGTCGGTACTGGCCGGTGCCCTGGACATCGATGCGTCAGACAAAGCGGCGCGATTCGTGCGCACCTGCGACGCTTTCAATGTTCCACTCCTCACCTTCGTCGACGTTCCCGGCTTCCTGCCCGGTGTGGCCCAGGAACATGGCGGCATCATCCGCCACGGGGCGAAACTGCTCTACGCGTACGCCGAGGCCACGGTGCCCAAGGTCGCGGTCATCACGCGCAAGGCGTACGGTGGTGCCTACGACGTGATGAGCAGCAAGCACATCCGGGGCGACATGAACTTCGCCTGGCCCAGCGCCGAGATCGCGGTGATGGGCGTGGAAGGTGCCGTCAGCATCATCTTTCGTGACCAGATCGACGCCGCCACCGATCCGCCTGCTGAGCACCGTCGCCTGGCCGACGACTACGCGGCGCGATTCGCGCATCCCTACATCGCCGCCGCGCGCGGCTATGTCGACGATGTCATCGAACCGAGCCATACGCGACCGCGCGTCATCGCCGCGTTCGAGATGCTGGCCTCGAAGCGCGACCGAAACCCGGCCAAGAAGCACGGCAACATCCCGCTTTGAGGAGAGCGTCTTTGCGCAAAGACGGCCGACCGTTCCGGCGCGTGCTGATCGCCAACCGCGGCGAGATCGCCCTGCGTGTCATACGCGCCTGCCGCGAGTTGGGCGTCGAGACCGTGGCCGTGTACAGCGACGCGGATGCCAACGCGCGGCACGTCCGCGCCGCCGATGTCGCCGTGCGCATCGGGCCGCCACCGGCGGCCCAGAGCTACCTGCTCGTGGAGCGGATCATGGCGGCCGCGCGCGAGACGGGCGCCGAAGCGATCCATCCGGGCTACGGCTTCCTCTCGGAACGCCCCGCATTGGCCGAGGCGTGCAACGCCGCCGGGGTCGTCTTCATCGGCCCGGAACCGGCCACGCTGATCGGCCTCGGCGACAAGCTCAACGCCCGCCGGGCCGCGGCGGCGGCCGGGGTGCCGGTGGTGCCGGGCACGCTGGAGCCGGTGGCCACCGATCGGCCCGATGCGGTCGAAGCTGCCGTGTCCGAGGCCGATCGCATCGGTTGGCCGGTGCTCGTCAAGGCCGCTGCCGGGGGAGGGGGGCGGGGTATGCGCCTGGTCGAGCGTGCGGCCGACCTGCCTGCCGCGCTCGCGGCGGCCGCCCACGAGGCGCTGGCGGCATTCGGCGACGGCAGCGTCTACCTCGAGCACCGCGTCGACGGCGCGCGGCATGTCGAGGTCCAGCTGCTCGGCGACGCCCAGGGCACGGTGGTCGCGCTCGGCGAGCGGGACTGCTCGATCCAGCGGCGCCACCAGAAGCTGGTCGAGGAGACGCCGGCGCCGGGCTTCGACGCGGCGCGCCGACGCGCCCTCCACGCCTTTGCGGTGGCCGTCGCGCGAGCGGTCGGGCTGCGCAACGCGGCCACGGCAGAGTTCCTCGTCGGCGCGGACGGGTCGGCCTGGTTCCTCGAGGTCAACGCCCGCCTCCAGGTCGAACACGGCGTGACCGAGCTGGTGACCGGGCTGGACCTCGTCCACGAGCAGCTCTGGATCGCGGCCGGGGAGCCTCTCTCCGGGCGCGTGCTGGCCGCCGCGGCGCGGGCAGCGCAACCGGGCCGGCACGCCATCGAAGTCCGGCTCAGTGCCGAGGACCCTGGTCGCGACTTCGCGCCCACGCCGGGCACCATCGGACGCTGGCGGATGCCGGGCGGTCCGGGCGTGCGCGTCGACGACTGGGTCGAGGACGGCACGCGCATCGGCAGCGACTACGACGCGTTGCTGGGCAAGCTGATGGTCGTGGCCGACGACCGGGCGGCCGCGCTGGCACGCCTGCGCCGTGCGCTCCACGAGCTCGAAGTGACGGGCATCCAGACGACCCTGCCCTTCGACCTGTGGCTGGTCGACGAGCCGCACTTCCAGGCGGGAGAGCTCTCGACCGACTTCGTGCCTCGCCTGTGGGATCCGGCGCCTCTGCGCGCGGCGGCCGCCGAGCTGGCGGCCCAGTCCGCCGCCGATGCCCTGGCCGGCGGCGAGTACGCCCCCTTCGGGGGCGTCGCCCCGGACGACGCCGTCCGCCAAGGCGGCGGAGCGACCGGCTGGGCAAGCCTTGGCCGGCGGGAGGCGATCGAACGGTGGCCGAGATGACCGCCGGCGCGAAGCTGCGCACCGTCGTCGACGGCCCCCAGCCGCTGGTCATCGACGTGACCCCGCGGATGACGGCCGAACGGGGCCGCGGGACCGTCGTGACGCGGCTGCCCGCGCGCATTCCAGGCACCGGGGAGCCCTCCCGTTTCGAAGCCGTGGTGGCCGGCTGGCGCTTCGAGGTCGCCGTCGAGCCGGCCGCCCGCGCCGAGCTGCGCGAACGCGCCGCGCGCATCGGTGGCGCGCGCGCGACATCGGTTCGACGGGTCATCCACGCCCAGATCCCGGGCCGCGTGGTCAGCGTCGCGGTGGCCGTCGGGGACGCCGTCGAGCGCGGTCAGCGCCTCCTGTCGATCGAGGCCATGAAGATGGAGAACGCCGTGCTGGCGCCCCGGGCCGGTACCATCGAGCGGGTCGGCGTGGCCGCCGGCGAGGACGTCGAGCTGGGAGACGAGCTGGCGGTGATGGCGTGAGCGTGGCTGAGGGGCATGACGAGGGCCGCGAGCGCTGGCGGGCGTCCACCCGGGCCCGCGCGCTGGCCGACCAGGCCGAGCGCCAGGCCGACTTCCGGACCTCGAGCGACATCGAGATCCGCGACCTCTATGCGCCGGCTGACGTCGCCGCTCTCGATGAGCAGCGCGACCTGGGGCGGCCGGGCGAGTTCCCGTTCACGCGTGGTGTGCAGGCCACGATGTATCGCGGCCGCCTCTGGACGATGCGCCAGTACGCCGGCTTCTCGACCGCGGCCGAAACCAACCGCCGCTTCCGCTACCTGCTCGAGAAGGGCCAGACCGGCCTCTCGGTGGCCTTCGATCTGCCCACCCAGATGGGCTACGACTCCGACGCGTCGCGCGCGCTGGGAGAGGTCGGTCGCGTCGGCGTGCCCATCAGTTCGCTCGCCGATATGGAGACCCTGCTCGACGGGTTGCCGCTCGGCGAGGTAAGCCTGTCGATGACCATCAACGCCACGGCGGCCATCCTGCTGGCCTTCGCGGTCGTCGCTGCGGAAAAGCGCGGCATCCCCCGCGCGACCCTGGCCGGCACCCTCCAGAACGACCTGCTCAAGGAATACATCGCGCGCGGCACCTACGTCTACCCGCCCCGTGCCTCGATGCGGCTGGTGACCGATGTCTTCGAGTTCTGCGCGCGCGAGATGCCGCGCTGGAACACCATCTCCATCTCCGGCTATCACATGCGCGAGGCCGGGGCGACGGCGGCCCAGGAGCTGGCCTTCACGCTCGCCGACGGCATCGCCTACGTCGAGGCGGCCATCGCCCGGGGCCTC
>Ga0315281_10000714_pt1 | contig 47364 bp, 35 predicted proteins | sample YL17G07_0_MG_FD_204540 | JGI IMG/M metagenome (GOLD analysis project Ga0315281, IMG submission 204540) | Sediment microbial communities from Yellowstone Lake, YNP, Wyoming, USA - YL17G07_0 | ecosystem: Environmental > Aquatic > Freshwater > Lake > Sediment | place: USA: Wyoming | collected...
TGTAACATGACAATGCCCTCCTGGTTAAGGTCTTCACCCTCCGGGTGAGGATGAGTTTGACAACCAAAACCTTACACCAGAAGGGTTTATCCCGTAAAGCCTTCACCCTATCGGCAAATCTGGGGGGAGGTCACCGCCTTGACGCCGGCGGTGGCCCGTAATATCCTCACCCCCGTGGGAAAAGCGGGCGGCTCGGAACGCATCTGGGAAATCGACTTCCTGCGCGGCCTGGCCATCATCCTGATGGTGGGCTACCATCTCCTTTTCGACCTGGGGGAATTCGCCGGCCTCAAGCGGTTTCTCGGCTTTTCGACCGACCTCTCGAGCTTGGCCTGGACGGCCGCCCAATTCTTCTTCGCTGGGCTCTTTATCGTCCTGTCCGGCATCAGCAGCACGCTGAGCCGGAACAACGTACGGAGAGGATTAAAGCTCCTCGCCGTCTCGCTCGCCGTCACAGCGGTCACCTATGTCTTCGAGCCGACGTCGGCGATTTATTTCGGAATCCTCCAATGCCTGACCGTCTCGATCCTGATTTATGGCGCCGCGTTCCAAGAGGCGGGGCCGGTCGCCTGCGCCGCATGGGGGGTGGCCGTCCTTGGGGTCCGGGCGGCGCTGCCGATACTGACAAAGGGCGTGCCGATCCGCTTCGACTGGCTGCTCCCGTTCGGAATCCACAGTCCGGCGTTTTCCTCGTTCGACTATTTCCCCCTGGTCCCCTGGCTGGGGATCTTCCTGGTCGGGACGGCTTTAGGCAAGTCGATCTATGCCTCCCGGCGGAGCTTGATCCCGCGTCCCCCGCGGGAAACGTTCATCAACGCCGCCGGGCGCACTTCGTTATTGATCTACATCGTCCATCAGCCGGTGATCCTGGGCGTCCTTTACCTTCTTGGCCTCGTAAGATAAGGCGGCGGGCCCGGGTCATCAACTTTGGGGACAAAGTCCGGGTCTGCTCCATCGCCAAGGTCCGGGAGAGATGAGCCGGAACTAAGCCAGCGTTCATTTGACATCCCTCGATGCTCGAGCTATTGGGCGTCCGGCTGGGCGCGGTCGTGCAAATCAAATAAAAGTGATAAAATAAGTAGGATTATGCGTACGGATTAATAGGAAGGAGCCACGCTATGCCTCAAGCGACAAAAATGCTGGCCGCGTTCGGTCTTATCGTCCTTTCCGCGGCCGCGCTCGCCTCCGCCCAGCCGGCGTCCTCCTGCTGCAACTCGCCGGGCCTTACGCCGAGCGGCCCGAAGGCCCAGCAGCCGGAGTTCAAGGGCCTTCCAAAGTCCGGAAAGAAGTGCTGGATCGGCGAGGCCTATTACTTCCTCTACGAGTTCGACAAGACCCCCAAGATGGGGATGGCCATTCTCAAGATCCAGCTTTTCGACAAGGACGGAAAACAGGTCACGGACCTCGATATCATAGGGCAGTCCGGCATGCCGTCCATGAAAGGGGCCCACGATTCGGGCGAGGTCGCCTTCAAGCTCAATAAGAGAGGCGACTACCTCCTTCCAGTCAACGTTGTTATGCCGGGGGACTGGGAGGTCCTGCTGACGTTCTCCAGGACAAAGATCGTTCTCTTCCGCGGCCGGCTAACGTTCGATGTCTGAGCCCCGGCCGCCCGGACGGACAGCCCGCGCCGGGTCGCGGCAGGTTTTTCCGGAACGGTGAGAGTCATCCTTTGAAGCGATCCCTCCTCGCGGCCGCGCTCGCCATTTTCTTCAGCGCCGCGCCGCTCCTCGCCCAGACCACGCTCCTGTACTTCGAGCTTCAGGGCCTCGCGGCCTATTCGACGGCCGCCCGGGCCTTCCAGCTTTACTCCCTGATGGCCGAAGAAACCATGCAGAAGCCGAGCTTCGGGCTGGACCTGGTCAAACGGTTCTCGGGCAAGACGCGCGACTGGGGCGTCCTGGCCGTCGAGGCCCGTCTCGCCTACGACCAGGAAGGCGACCATCGGCTGGAGGTCCAGGTCTACAACGCCTACCTCCGCTATAAGGCCGGGTTCGCCGATATCTGGGCCGGACACAACCGCCCGGCCCTCGGCCTGGACTACGCCCTCGACAATCACGCCCTGCTCCTCCCCGGCCCGGCCATGTTGGGATTCACGTTCGACCGCGATTGGGGCGTGGGCGCTCAGCGGGACTTCAGCTGGGGCAACGGCGCCGTCTCCCTGACCGCCGGGAGCGGGATGCCACTTTATCTCAAGGGTAATTACCTGGCCGCCTTCCGGATCTCGAACGGAGTGCTGGCGCGTGACAATTTCAGCGTCGGCGCGTCCCTGGCCGGCGGGAACATCCTGGAGACCATCGGCAACAACCTGATCGACGCCGACCCCCGGGCGTTCGCGGTGGCCGCCCTGGACGCGACATACGTCTGGCGAAATCTGGAGAACCGGGTCGAGGTTCTGGCCGGACGGGAGGCGGGCGCCAAGATCGCGCTCCTCTTCTGGCGCTCCGGACTCAACCTGATGGAGGAGGGGCGACTCAAGCTCGAGGCCCAGCCCTCCCTTATGCGGACGGACCGCGCCTGGAGCTACAGGCTGGCGGGAGGAGTGACCTACCAGGTCACGGCGGACCTGTCCCTCCGCTCCATGATCCAGTACGACCATGGGCAGAAGGACGCCCGGTTCGTGGTCCAGGTATATTATTACAAGGGCCTCTGAGGGATTTCCAAGCACCGGATAATGCGGGAGGAAGCATGAGCATCACGACAGCCGGGTCGATGGGCCGCCGGCAGGCGGTTTGGCCGGGCGTCCGGCGCGGAGGGGGAGTCCTCATCCTGGCCGTAGGCTTGACTCTCGCCGCGTCCTTACTCCTCCACGCCGCCGTGGGCTGCGACCTCAACGACCCCGACCGGGACGTCAAGCGGCTCTTCCCCGAGTCCACCGGCTACAAAACGCTTTATGTTTCCATCGCCAAGAAGGGCGGAGACGCGCTCCTCAAGGAGGTCGAGGCCCGCCTCGGCGACACCTTCAAGGGGCTTTTCGAGACGGCCGATGTCCCCTACACGATGTACGAGATTTACAAGGGCCAGGACCTCATCGGCTACATCCACGGTGTCAACCAGAAGGGGACGTACGGCGGGCTCCAGGTCTTCCTGGCCCTGGACCGCGAAGGGATCATCCGGGGTTTTTATTACCAGAAGCTGACGTCCAAGGCGGCCAGGCTTTTCCGGGAGCCGGCCTTCGGAAACCAGTTCATCGGCCTCGGCCTCAAGGATTTTTCGCGCTACGACGTCGTCACGGGAAGCGAGGAGCCGGCCGGCCCCGTCAGCCGGATCAAGAATCCCGTCCCGGAAGCGGAGCAGGACTTCCGGGCCACCCTTCGCGCCACGAAAAAAAACCTGATACTGGTCGATGAATTCCTGCTGGGAAATAAGTACATGGGGAGATAGTAACACATGGACAAGAGAATCAGCCTGTTTGAGGTCGCCTATAAAAGCCTCCTGCGCAAAAAGACGCGGAGCCTTTTGACCATGGTCGGCATCGCCCTGGCCGCGTGGGTCCTCGTCAGTCTCTTCGGCTTCAACACCGGCTACGAGAAGTCGCTGAACAAGGACATCGACAACCTGGGGTTCCAGATGCTGGTCGTCGCCAAGGGCTGTCCCTACGAGGCGGCGACGCTCATGCTCAAAGGGGGGACGGGCCTCAAGTACATGAAGCAGGAAATCGCCTCCGACGTCGCCCGCGACCCTGACGTCGAAGGGGTGACGCCCATGCTCATGCAGGTCGTCTTCGACCCCAACAAGGGCCAGAGCGGTGGCCTGGCGGCGTACCTTGGTGTCGACCCTCTGTCCTTTCCGAAACTCAAGAGCTCCCTGCCGTTCAAGGCCGGCGGCTGGTTCAAGGACCCCAACGCGTACGAAGCGGTCCTCGGCTACGAAGCCGCGGAGCTCGAGCAGCGGGAAGTCGGGGACAAGTACCTGATTCCCGAGAAGAACGTCGAAGTCAAGGTCGTCGGGGTCCTGAACCGGACCGGGACCCAGGACGACGGCACGATCTTCCTGCCGCTCAATACCGTCCAGACGATCTTCGGGGTCAAGGACGAGCTGACGGCCATCGGCATCAAGGTGAAGAAAAACGCCGACATCGCCAAGTTCGAAGAAAAAATGTTCAAGCTCCCCGACGTCCAGGTCGTCAGCCTGACCCAGGTTAAAACGACGATCCTGACGTTGGTGTCGACGGCCCGGATCATGGTCTTCTCGATCGCCCTCATCGCCATCCTGATCGCCATGATGGGCGTCATCAACACGATCCTGATGTCGGTCATGGAGCGCCGCCAGGAAATCGGCATCCTGAAATCCATGGGCGCCCAGGCCGCCGATATCTTCAAGCTCGTCTGGCTCGAAACGGTCGTTCTCTGCATCTCCGGCGGCCTCGTCGGGACCGCTCTTGCCGTCGGCACGGCCAAGGCGACGGATATCCTGATTCGCGGGCTCCTGCCGTATTCGCCGAGCGGCGGGCTCGTGTCCATCAACTTCCGCCTCGTCCTCTTCACGCTCGGGGTGATCACGCTGGTCGGGCTCCTCAGCGGGCTTTACCCGTCGTGGAAGGCGGGACGCACGCGTCCCCTCGACACGATCCGGAGCGAGGAACAGTCATGAGCGCGCCCGCCCGTTTTTCCATCGAGGCCGATAACCTGAGACGCGTGTATCGCCGCGGCGCCGAGGAGATCGCCGCCGTCGACGGCGTGTCTCTGACGATCGAAAAGGGGTCCTTCACGGCCATCGTCGGACCCTCGGGGTCCGGGAAGACGACGCTCATCAACGTCCTCGGCTGCCTGGACAATCCGACGTCGGGCCGGCTCCTCCTCGAGGACAGGGTCGTCTTCGACGAGGGCAAGAGTCTCTCCGAATCCCAGCTGACCTGCGTCCGGCGGGACGTCTTCGGGTACATTTTCCAAAAGTTCTACCTCATTTCGACCCTGACGGTCCTCGAAAACGTCATCCTGCCTTTCACGTTCTTCCGGAAGGCCGGGGCGTCGGAGGACGTGGGGGCCATCCTGCGGCTGCTCGGGATCGACCACCGGAAAGACCATCTCCCGGGTGAGTTGTCGGGCGGCGAGATGCAGCGCGTGGCCATCGCCCGGGCCCTCGTCAACAAGCCGCAGATCCTCCTGGCCGACGAGCCGACGGGCAACCTGGACTCGAAGCGGAGCGAGGAAATCGGGGTCCTCCTCAGGGACCTCAACGAGAAGACGGGACTGACCGTCATCCTCGTCAGCCACAACCCCCAGCTCGCCCGCATGGCGCACCGGACGATCGAGCTCCGCGACGGAAAGATCCACACCTCTTGACTCCCGATCTGGGTATTGCCGAAGCCACCCTTATCCCCCGCGCCCCTGGAACCAGTTTCGTCGGTTCCCCCCATCGGATGAGCCGATGGGCCCCCCCTCCGCCACGGGGTCTTTCGGGCGGCCTCGGCAATGCCCTTCCGCGATTTCGGCTCCACCCATCTGAAGATTCGAAGGACTCCGCCGCGAGACCCCACTTGACAGGGGCAACAGCAAAACTTAGAATCAGGGCACTTTTCGTAAGGAGGGTGACGTGATTACAACGTTGCCTCAGCTTCTGATCAATACCCTCAGGTCCTACCCCAAAGACGAATTTCTGCTGGTCAAAAAAGAGGGCAAGTACAGCCCCATCTCGGCCCGGGATTTCGGGGACGCCGTCCGCGAGATCTGCCTCGGCCTGAACGCCGTCGGTTTCCGGGCCGGAGACAAGCTCTGTCTTCTCTCGGAAAACCGCCCCGAGTGGACCATGACGGACCTCGCGACGCTCTGCGCCGGAGGGCTGACCGTCCCGATCTATACGACCCTCGTCCCCGAGCAAATCCGCTACATCATCGATGATTCGGACGCCACGGTCGTCGTCGTCTCCAACGCCGAGCTCTGGAAAAAGGTGGAACCGATCCGCGCCCGGCTGGACAAGGTCCGCCACTATATCATCGTCGACGGCCCGCCGCCAGCGGGCACGCTGTCTCTCCAGGGCCTCAAAGACAAGGGACGGACCCTGGGCGAGGCCATCCCGGGCCTCTTCAACGAGCTCGTCGAGCGAGTCAAGCCCGGCGACGAGGCCTCCCTGATCTACACCTCGGGGACGACGGGCGAGCCCAAGGGCGTCATCCTGACCCATACCAATTTCCTGAGCAACATCAAGACGGTCCGGGAGATCATCGAGTTCACCGAGCACGACGTCTGCCTGTCGTTTCTGCCTCTTTCGCACGTCTTCGAGCGGATGGTCAACTTCACGTATCTCTACGCCGGCTGTACGATCGCCTACGCGGAGAGCGTGGAAGCCGTCGCTCAGAACCTCCTGGAGGTCAGGCCCCACATCATGGTCAGCGTGCCCCGCGTATTCGAAAAGATCTACGCCAAGGTCATGGACCAGGTCCTCGTCAGCCCGGCCGTCCGGCGGAAGATCTTCTTCTGGGCCCTCGGCGTCGGCCGTCAGTACGGCGCCCGGAAGCTCGCCCGGAAGCCGATTCCGGCCGGCCTCAAGTTCAAGCGGGCGATCGCCCACAAGCTCGTGTTTTCCAAGGTTATCGCCCGCACGGGCGGCCGGATCCGCTTTTTCGTCTCGGGCGCCGCCCCCCTGTCGAAGGAAATCGCCGAGTTCTTTTATGCCTTTGGACTCGTTGTCCTCGAGGGCTACGGGCTGACCGAGACATCGCCCGCCTTGTCCGTCAATACCTTCAAAGACCTCAAGTTCGGGACCGTCGGCAAACCCATCCCCGGCGTTGAAATCCGGATCGCCCCCGACGGGGAGATCCTGGCCAAGGGCCCGAACGTAATGAAGGGCTACTACAAGAAAGAAGCCGAAACCCGCGAGGTGTTCGAAGGCGGCTGGTTCCACACGGGCGACATCGGGTGCCTCGACGAGGATGGTTTCCTGGTGATCACCGACCGCAAAAAGGACCTCATCGTGACCTCGGGCGGGAAGAACGTCGCCCCGCAGCCCATCGAAAATCTCCTCAAGTTGAGCCCCTATATCGCCAACGCCGTCGTCGTCGGGGACCGCAAGCGGTTCGTGTCGGCCCTGGTCGTGCCGGAATTCGAGAAACTCGAAGCCTACGCCAAAGCGCAGAACATCCCCTCCAAGGACCGCGACGAGCTCGTCAGGGACGCCCGGATCGTGGACTTCCTGAAGGCCGAGGTCGACAAGGCCACCCCGCTCCTGGCGGCCTACGAGCGGATCAAGAAGATCGTCGTCCTGGCCCGGGATTTTGAGATCGAGAAAGGCGAGATCACGCCCTCGCTCAAGGTCCGGCGGACGATCATCGAGGGGCGCTATCAGGACGTCATCGAAGCCATGTACCGGGACGAACCGGGAGACAACCGGAACGGGGGATGACCGGAGCGGGGACGCTCAGTCTTTTTTGGGGGGCTCGGGCTTGGCCGGCCAGTAGAGGATCCGGCCGCAATTCTCGCACATGATGATCTTGGCCTTTTCGTGGATCTCGTTGAGCATCTGGGGGCGGATCCGCATGTGGCACATGGCGCAGAAATCGTCCTTGACGGGCGAGAGGGCGATGCCCCCCTTCTTCAGGAAGATCGCCTCGTAGAGTCTCATCTGCTCGGTCGGGATGCGGGGGAGGAGCGCGTCGCGGTCCCGGGTGAGCCGGGCCCTCCTGCCTTCGGACTCCGCGGCCTTCTCGTCCAGGGCCTCCCGTTCCTTCCGGAGGCTGGCCTCCTCGTGGCTCTGCCTGAGGGTCGCCGTCTTGATCTCCTCCTCGACGTCGTCGGCGGCCAGCATCTCGGCGATGATGGCTTCCTCGAGCCCGTCGACCTTGTGCTGGGCCTCCTCGATTTCCTTGAGGAAGGAGGTGTATTCCTTGTTGGTCTTGACCTCGTTCAGCTGGCGCTTGTATTTTCCGACCTGGATCTTGATATCCCTGACCTCGGTCTCGAGGTCGCGGCGCTTTTTCTGGTTCTGGGCCATCTTATCCTTGGCCTCGGCCACGGCCTTGGAGCCGGCCTGGATCCGCTTGTCGATGTCCTGGATGAGCTTGGGGATGCTCTCGATGACGAGGCTGGTCGCGTGGATCTCGGAATCCAGTTGCTGGAGCTGTATGATCAGATCGAAGTCGACGTCCACGGCCTCACTTATCTCTCCGGTCTCGTCCTCTCGGTCAAATGGGCCTACCAGGATTCGAACCTGGGACCTGCCGGTTATGAGCCGGTGGCTCTACCACTGAGCTATAGGCCCTCGGCCCCCTTTTATAACAAAATTACGAACAATCGTCAATTACGGTGACATTCAATTACGGTGACATATAACTCAATACCGAAATTCGCACGAGAATAAATACGGTGAAATAAACACGGTGACGCATAACTAAATACCGAAATTGCCGGGCAGTGAGTAATTTGTGTCCTGGTCAGCGTCTTAATTTCCTGAACGGTAGATAATCCGGCGTGGTGAGAGCCCGGACCTCCGTTCAAAGGAGTGATGGAACCAGTGTCCCGCATTGCCCGAGTGGTCATACCGGATGTTCCCCATCATATCATCCAGAGAGGAAACCGCCGGCAGAAGGTATTTTTCAGTGACCAGGACCGCCGATTTTATCTGAGACTGCTAAAGAAGTACGGCGATGAAGTCGGGATTACCTATTGGGCCTATTGCCTGATGGAAAACCATATCCACCTCGTCGCCGTGCCAAAGTCCCCCGAGAGCTTTACCAAAGGGCTGGGTACGGCTCATTGGAAATACACATTGAGCATAAATATCCGGGAGGATTGGAGAGGCTACCTTTGGCAGGGGAGATTTTTTTCCTGCCCGCTGGACGGCAACTACCTTATCGCCGCGATGAGATATGTCGAATGTAACCCGGTTAGGGCGGGCCTTGTCGCGAAAGCCGAAGACTATCCGTGGTCGAGCGCCCGTGCGCACGTTTACCAGCAGGAAGATCCGCTGATCACGCGCTGTGTCATTGAGGATGAAATCAGTGACTGGGCCCGGTTTTTATCCACGGACAGCCCGGCGTGTGAAACGAAAAACCTGCGAGAGTATACGAGGACCGGTCGACCTGCTGGTGATCAGGATTTCATGGAAAGACTCGAAAGACTCACGGGAAGAATCTTGAGAAAGTTGAAGAGCGGCCCCAAATCTGGTGATTATCTGGCGGCAAGAGATCTTCCGCCGGAAACCTAGCTGCCCCGAACCCCTTGCTGCAATAAGAGTTTCGGTATTGAGTTGTGTGTCACCGAATTAAAAATCAATGATTGTTCGTGAAGGACTTGAGCTTCCGGCTGCGGCTCGGATGCTTGAGCTTGCGGAGGGCCTTGGCCTCGATCTGGCGGATGCGCTCGCGGGTCACCTTGAACTGCTGGCCCACCTCTTCCAGGGTGTGCTCGTTGCCGTCCCCGAGGCCGAAGCGCATCTTGAGGACGCGCCCCTCCCTCTCGGTCAGGGACTTCAGGGCCTCCTCGATCTGTTCCTTGAGATTGATATGGATGACCGTATCGGGCGGCGAGGGGATGAGCTTGTCCTCGATGAAATCGCCGAGGTGGCTGTCCTCCTCCTCGCCGATCGGGGTCTCGAGGGAGATCGGTTCCTGGGCGATCTTGATGATCTTCCGGACCTTGTTGACCGGCATGTCCATCTTTTTGGCGATCTCCTCGCATGACGGCTCCCGGCCGATCTCCTGGACGAGAGCCCGCGACACCCGGATGAGCTTGTTGATGGTCTCGATCATGTGCACGGGGATGCGGATCGTCCGGGCCTGGTCGGCGATGGCCCGGGTGATGGCCTGGCGGATCCACCACGTGGCGTACGTCGAGAACTTGTAGCCGCGTCGGTACTCGAATTTCTCGACGGCCTTCATGAGCCCCATGTTCCCTTCCTGGATGAGGTCCAGGAACTGCAGGCCGCGGTTGCTGTATTTTTTGGCGATCGAGACGACGAGCCGCAGGTTGGCGGCCACGAGCTCCTTCTTGGCCTGGTCGCTGATCTTCCGGCCGGCGGTGATGGACCGGACCGACTTGCGCAGGGCCTCGGGGTCGAGGCCGATCTCGACCGTGTGCCTCCGGAGCTCCCGGTTCACGTCCCGGAGCTTCTGGCTGAGGACCGGGTCCTCCTTTTTCTTTTTCGAACGGGCCAGGGTCAGGTCGTCCCGGGCGTCCTCGAGCTCGTTGATGGTCCTGAGCCTCTCCCGGAGCTCCTCGATGATCTTCTCGCGCCGCGAGGAGCGGATGCTGAGGTCCCGGATGCAGCTGCTGATGGCGACGATGATCCGGCCCCGCGCGACCGTGGCCTTCCGGGTCGTCGGCAGCCGGTCCAGACGGCGGCTCAGGTCCTTGATCTTCTTGATCCGGGAGAGGATCTGTTTCTTCTTCTCCTCGAGCTTCCCCTCGGCGATGTCCTCCTCGCTCAGGTCGAACATCTCCTGGATCGTGAAGGGGTTCTCCTTGATCCGTTCCTCCAGGGCCAGGACCTCGTTGAGGACCAGCCGGGTCTTGGAGAGGGCCTTGATGATGCTCTTCTCGCCGCGCTCGATCTCCCGCGCGATGGCGATCTCGCCCTCCCGGGTCAGGAGGGAGATGTTGCCCATCTCCCGGAGGTAGAGCTTGACCGGGTCGGTCGTCCGTTCCAGGCCGTGGGTCGAGACGAGGTCGCTCTTGCGCCTCCGGGGAATCATCTCCTTCTGCTGGGAGTCGAGGATCTTGATCCCGTAGTTGTCCATGGAGGACAGGAAATCGTCGAAATCCTCCTCGGAGTCCAGGTCCTCGGTGAAGGTCTTGTCGATCTCCTCGAAGAGCAGGTAACCCTGTTTCCGGCCCTTGGAGATGAGCTGGGAAATTTCGTCCTTGTGGAATTTGCTGTCAGGAGCCACGCCGCGCACCTCTTTCGATGTTGTATCCGCGATGACCAACGTTCATGCCGATTCCTTCCTGTTCACGTCAGCGACAGGATCTGCCGCGTGATGTCCTGCTTCTGGTAGAGCAGGGCCACGAGCTCTTCCTTCTCGCCCTTCTTCTCAAAGCGGGAGATCTTCTGCTGGATGTCCTTGAGCCGGTTCTGGAGATAGATCTTGCGGAGCGATTTGAGGCATTCATGGGCTTCCTCGACGGTCTCGCCGCTCCCCGAGCCCTTCTCGAACAGGGCCTCCGACAACTGGACGAGCAGCCCGGGAGGGACCCGGTCCTTCATCTCGTGGAAATTCCAGGCCTTGTCCGTCCGGAAACATTCGAGGATGTACTGGAAGACGGGCTCCCCCCGGAGCCCCTGGAAGATCTCCTCCCCGGCCTCCGAGAAAATGTAGGGAGCGACCGACCGGTCCTCCATCAGGATCTGGAACAGGCGTTTTTCGGCGGGGCAGATCAAGCCCTGCTCCCCGGTCCCTTTCCCGGCCGGCGGCCCCTCGATGATGCCCCGCAGGAGCTCTTCCCCGAGGCCAAGATAGTGGCTGGCCTCCTTGAGGTATTCCCCGCGGGCCACGGCGTCGGGGACTTTCTCGATCTCCTTGACGACGCTCCGGGCGATCCGGCCCTTCTCCTCGGGGATATCCGTCCGGGCGCCGCGGGTCATGGCGTCGACCAGGAACTTGAGCCCCGGCGCGGCCTTCTTCAGCAGGGCCTGGTATTTCTCCCGGCCGTTCTTCCGGATGAAGCCGTCGGGGTCGAGGTCTTCGGGCAGGACGAGGACCTGAATGTTGAGGCCCTTCTCCATGCAGAGAGGGACGGCCCGGGCGGCGGCGGTGCGTCCCGCCGTGTCCCCGTCGTAGTTGATCACGACCCGCGGGGCGAACCTCAGGGCCTGGGCCACCTGGTAAGGCGTCAGCGCCGTGCCCAGGGAAGCGGCCACGTTGCAGAACCCGGCCTGGTAAAGGGCGGAGAAATCCGTGTATCCCTCGACGAGGATGACCGCGCCCTGGTCGCGGATGGCGTCCTTGGTGAAGTTCAGGCCGTAGAGGAGCTTCCCTTTGGAATAGATGGGCGTGTCCGGCGAATTCAGGTATTTCGGCTCGGCGTCGACGACCGTCCGGCCTCCGAAGGCCACGACCTTGCCCGTCAGGCTGAAAATCGGGAAGATGACGCGCCCGCGGAAACGGTCGTAGTATTCGCCCGGCTTCTTTCCCGGGAGGACCAGGCCGCTTTTTTCGAGGAGCGAGGCCGGGGCGTTTTTTCCCTGGAAAAAGGCGTACAGCGAACTCCAAGAGTTCAAGGCGTAGCCGACGCGGAGTTTCTGAATGGTCTCGTCGGACAGCCCGCGCTTTTTCAGGTATTCGAGGGCCTTGCCGCCTTCCTCGGTGTGAAAGAGGTTCTTCCGGAAGAAGCCGAGGGCCAGCTCGTTCATCTTGAACAACTTGTCCTCGAGTTTGAGGACCTCGGGGTTGAGCCGCTGCCGTTCGGGCAGGGGGACGTGATACCTCTCAGCCAGGGCCCTTAACGCCTCGGGGAAGTTGAGGTTCTCCTTCTCCATGAGCAGGGAGAAAATGTCCCCGCCGGCGCCGCAGCCGAAGCAATGGTAAAGCTGTTTGTCCTCGTCCAGGGTGAAGGAGGGGGTCTTTTCGGTATGAAAGGGGCAGAGACCAACCCACTTTCGACCCCTTTTCCTGAGGGTCGTGTACTGGGAGGCGATTTCCACGATAGAGGAAACCTGCCTGACCTGGTCGATGATCTCCATAAGACCTTATAAAACCTGGGGATTACCCATAGAATATAGGGACGCGAGCCCGACTTGTCAAGCCGACCGCCGCCCGAATCGACAGTTTACCGCCGCCCCATTCGGTATTCCGGTGCCGCTTGGCGGCCAGGCGAGGGCGGAGGGTTCAGAGGTGGTTGATCAGGCTGGCCAGATACGCGGCGCCGAAACCGTTGTCGATATTGACGACGCCCACCCCGCCCGGACAGGAATTGAGCATGGCCAGGAGGGCCGCCAGCCCCTTGAAACTCGCCCCGTAGCCGACGCTGGTGGGCACGGCGATCACCGGGACGCTGACCAGGCCGGCGACCACGCTCGGCAGGGCTCCCTCCATGCCGGCGACCGTGATGATCACGCGGGCCTCCTGGATCTTCCTGTAATGGTTGAGCAGGCGGTGAAGCCCTGCGACACCGACGTCGAAGATCCTCTCGATGACATTGCCCAGGATTTCGGCGGTCACGGCGGCCTCTTCGGCCACCGGGATGTCGGATGTTCCGGCGGTGATGACGGCGATTTTCCCCTTCCCCGGCGGGGCCGGTTTCTGGAGAAGGGTGACGGTCCTGGCCGGGGGGCAATAGGTGGTCCCCCGGAGGCGGCCCTTGATCCGGGCATAAACTTCCGGCTCGATCCTCGTGACCAGGAGGTTCGAACCGCTCTTGATAATCTCGCGGGAGATGCGGACGATCTGGTCCGGGGTTTTGCCCAGGCCGTAGACGATCTCCGGGTAGCCCTTCAGGACCTCGCGATGATGGTCGATCTTGGCGAAGCCCAAGTCCTGGTAGGGGTAATCCTTCAAGGATTCGAGGGCTTTTTTGGGCGACATCCGGCCCGTCCGGACCTTTTCGAGGACCTCTTCCAACCGCTTTTTCACCCGGGTATTCTATCATAATCTTGTCAAAACGGGCCTGCTGATGTAAAATACTCCTCACTTCGACCGAACTTGACAGGGAGACCAGCGTGACCGAGCAACGGACCAAAAAAGACGAATACCAGAAAGTCCTGGCGGCCTTCGGCCAGGCCATGAAGGAGTTCCACAAGGGGGACCTCGAGAAGGCCGTCGAGCTTCTCGAGGGGTTCATCGAAAAACACCCCGCGGAGCGGGAGATCGTGGACCGGGCCCGGGCCTACATCTCGATCGCCCGGAAGCGGCCCAAGAAGGACATCGTATCGCTCAAGGACTTAGACGATCACTATCACGCCGCCGTCGTCAAGATCAATCAGGGAGATTATGACGGCGCGGTGAAGCTCCTGCAAAAGGCCCTGGAATTCAAGGAAAAAGAAGGCCTCGTCTATTACCTCCTGGCCGACGTTCATTGCCTGATGGGCCAGGTCGACCCCGGCCTGGACTACCTGAAGAAAGCCATCCAGAAAGATAAGATCTTCTCGACCCTCGCCCAGAACGAGCCCGATTTCGCGAATCTCTGGGACGACAAGAAGTTCAGGCTCCTGACCCGACTGGTATGAACAGGGCCGTCATCGTCCTCGTCCATGGGGGAAACGGGGGCGCGGGTTTCGCGTCCGCCGCGGAAAAGCTCTTCCATCCGGTCCTCGGCAGGCCCCTTGTATCGTACGTCCTCGCCGCCGCGGCGGGGCTCCGGCCCGGCCTGATCGCGCTTGCCGTTGACGATGCGGGCCATGACCAGGCGGCCGGGGCGGCCCAGGCCCTCGCGGAGGCCGCCGGGCGGGCTCCCTTCGCCATGATACGGCCCGAAAGCAGGAAAGGGAAAAGACGGCCCGAGATCGTGTCCGTCCTGCTTGGCGCTTCGGCCGCGCTCCGGAAAAAGCGCGGCGCCGATGTCCTTCTCGTCCCCGCGGACCGGCCTCTCCTCCAGCCCGGAACCCTGAAGAGCTTCCTCTCCGTGCACCGCAGGCAAGGCTGCGGGCTGACCTTGATGACGTTCGGGCCCGACATCGACCGGGACTCCGTCGCCGCCTTCCGTGGCGAAGACCTCGCGCCGCTTTTGCCCGCCCTGGCTACGGCCGGCGGCGAATCCGGACTGCGCGTGGTCGCCGCCCTCCTATCGGCCCGCGGCAGGAAAGTCGGCCTGACCGAAGTCCCGCGCTCCTCCGAGACGATGAAAGTCGCGGGGCGGGCCGACCTGGCCCGGGCCGCGCGGCTTCTCCAGCGGCGCAAATGCGAAACCCTCGCCCGCCGCGGGGTCACGCTTCTCGATCCCCTGAGCGCGTGGATCGATTGGGCGGCCGAACTGGGGCCCGGGACGATCGTCTATCCCTCGGTCGTCATCGAGGGGGCCACCCGGGCCGGAAAAAACTGCCGCATCTATCCGCACGTCCATATCACGGGTTCGTGGATCGGGAACGGGGTCAAGGTCCTGGGCTCCACGGTCCTCGACGACTGCCGCCTGGAGGACGACGTCCAGGTCGGACCGTTTACCCGCCTGCGCCCGGGAACCGTGGTCCGCGCGGGATCCAAGGTGGGAAATTTCGTGGAGATGAAGAACACGGTCTTCGGCCCGCGGTCCAAGGCCCAGCACCTGAGCTACCTCGGCGACTGCCTGGTCGAGGAGGACGTCAACGTCGGCGCGGGGACGATCACCTGCAACTACGACGGCGTCCGGAAGAGCCGGACTTACATCGGGGCCGGCGCCTTTATCGGCTCCGGGACCGAGCTCGTCGCCCCCGTCAAGGTCGGAAAGCGGGCCTATGTCGCCGCCGGCTCCACGATCACCAAAGACGTCAGCCCCTCGAGCCTGGCCATCGGCCGCGCCCGCCAAGTGGAAAAGCCGGGCTGGGTCCTTGAGCGGGTCAAGAAGTTCAAGAAAATAACTCGCGCCCGTAAATAAAGCCGGACAGGAACTCCACGCCGCGCCTCACAGAGGGGCCGAGAGGCTGGCCTCCACTCCAGAGTGCGTCTTCCGCTAAGCCGCACATGACGTTCCGGCCATTCCCCTCGGCCCCTCTCCAAGCCGGGAGTCCTACCGGAACGGGTGGCACGGCAGTGCTCTCCGACGGACGAGCGGAAGGGGATTGTGCGAGAGCGCTGGGGGGTCCAGGGGGCGGCTTCCCCTTGGTCGCAAGACGCTCTTGCGGATGCGAAGGGGAGGCAGTGAGCGAAGCGAACGTTGGAAGGGGACTCAGAGTCCCCTCCAAAAGCTCGGGGGGATGGGTGGAGCGAAGTCCGCTCGGAGACTCTGCCGTGACAGGACCCGTTTGGTTCCTTGAAAAAAACTTCAGGCCTTCGGTTTGGCTTTCGCCTTTTTGGCCGGCTTGCGGGCGGCGCGCGCTTTGGCCCCGTACTTGCGGATGAACTTTTCGGTCAGGTCGCGGGCCTCGGTGTCCGTGTACTGGCGGGGGGGCGATTTCATGAAGTAGGATGAGGGGGCGAAGAGGGCGCCCTTGACGCCGTTATTGAGGGCCAGCTTGACGCAGCGGACGGCGTCGATGACCACACCAGCCGAATTGGGGGAATCCTCGACGGACAGCCGGCACTCGAGGTTCGTCGGGACGTCGCCGAAATGGCGGCTTTCGATCCTGAGGAAGCAGATTTTGTTGTCTTTCTGCCAGGGCACGTAGTCGCTCGGCCCGACATGGACGTTTCCGGGCGCGATGTCCAGGCCACGGTTCTTGATTTGGGACACCACGGCGTTGGTCTTGGATTTTTTCTTGGAGTCGAGCCGCTCCCGCTCGAGCATGTTCAGGAAATCCGTGTTGCCGCCCGTGTTGAGCTGGTAGGTCCGGTCGACGGGCATGCCGCGGTCGAGGTAGAGATTGACCAGGGTCCGGTGGAGGATCGTGGCCCCGACCTGCGACTTGATGTCGTCGCCGATGACCGGCAGGCCGCGCTCCTGGAACCTCTTCTGCCAGTACTTCTGGCTGGCGATGAAGACCGGGATGCAGTTGATGAGGCCGCAGCCCGCGTCGAGGACCTGCTCGACATACCACTTCGTGGCCATTTCGCTGCCCACCGGCAGATAGTTGATGACGACGTCCGCCTTCGTCTCCTTGAGGGTCCCGACGATGTCGGCCGTCGGGCCGGGGGCTTTCTCGATGATCTGGGAGAGGTATTTGCCCAAGCCGTCGTGGGTCATCCCCCTCTGGACCTTGACGTTCAGGTGGGGGACGGTCGAAAACTTGGTGGTATTGTTCGGGTAGGAAAAGATGGCTTCGCTCAGGTCCTTGCCGACCTTGTTCCTGTCGATGTCGAAGGCGGCGACGAACTCGATGTCCCGGATATGGTAGCCGCCGAGGTTGACGTGCATGACCCCGGGGACGACATCGCCTTCCCGGGCGTTTTTATAGTACTCGACGCCCTGGATGAGGGACGAAGCGCAGTTGCCCGCGCCGATGATGGCGACACGGATCTTGCTCATGGATCACTTCTCCTTCGAGAGCTGACGCTTCTCGTACTTCTTGACGTACAGGATTCTCTGGGCGGCCGTGACGTTCGAAACGACCCCGATGAAGGCCATGACGGCCAGGAGGGCCGGGTCAAGCACCCCGAAGACGATCCCCGCCACGGTCCCCAGGAAGAGGAGGACCAGCCGCTCAGCCCGCTGCATGATGCCCACGCGGCAATCGACCCCCAGGCCCTCGGCCCGGGCTCTCGTATAGCTGACCATGTTCGAGCCGAGGACGGCCAGCAGGGCCAGCCACAGGCCCCAGCCGTGCCGGAAATGATAGGCCAGCCCCAAGTACATGAAGAACTCGGAATAGCGGTCGAGGCTCGAATCGAAAATGGCGCCGAACAGGCTGCTCCGGCTGGAGTTCGAGGCCACCTTTCCGTCCAGGACGTCGAACACCCCGCAGATGACGATGAAGCCGGCCGCCAGGGCCGGGGACTCAAGGCCGTAGCAGAGCCCGACCGCCATCCCCGCCAGGAGCCCCAGGACCGTCAGGACATTCGGGTCGACTCCGAACCGGACCAGGCCCCGGGCGAGCCGGTCGGCGGCGCCGAGCGCCAGGTCGATCAGGGGCGCGGGTAGAATCCGGAATTCCTTCTTTGTCTCTGGGCCCATGGGGAGATTATCCTTCTCTTGTCGAAATAGGGATATTAATCCGAATTGGCCTCTAAATCAAGGGGCCGGAGGCGGCCCGGGCTTGAGATTCAGCCGGGGTTCGTATAAAATAACATATTCCGACCGGAAGGGGGAGGGTACCATGAAACGGCGTGAGCTCCGGGATTATTTCCAGCACGGCAGGATTCTCGTCGCCAAGGAAAGTTACGCCATCGTGAAATCCCGCCGGGCGTTGACGGACGCCTTCGCCGTCGTCCGGGACGAAAAGGAAACGAGCTCGGTCGTCGAGGAATCCCGCCTCCGGAACCAGAAGGTCCTCGGCATCGATGGGAACTGGCGGCGCATCACCTTCGACATGATCCTGCCCTTCAGCCTGATCGGCTTTTTCGCCCACGTTTCGGGGGTCCTGGCCCGGGAGGGCATCCCCATCTTCGCCATCTCGGCGTATTCGACGGACCATCTCTTCGTCAAGAATAAGGACCTGGACAGGGCCGTGAAGGCCCTCGAGAAGCTGGGCTTCGCGGTCCGGCGGATCTAAACTCCGCGCCGGAACCGGCGCGCATCCCGCACGAGGAGGCCAGACATGCCGGCCGTCATATCGCTCCCCATGATCCTCGAGGCCGCCCGGACGATCGACCCTCTTCCCCTCATCGAAGAGGGCTTCGTGGCCTATTCGCAGGGCCGCGCGGTCGTCCCGCCCGTCGGGGAGCTGATGTTCGAGGACCCGCCCGGCGAAGTCCACATCAAATACGGCTACATCAAGGGCGACGACCACTTCGTCATCAAGATCGCCTCCGGTTTCTACCATAATCCGAAGATCGGCTTGCCGTCCGGCAACGGCATGATGCTCCTTTTCAGCCAGAAGACGGGCGAGCTCGAATGCCTCCTGCTCGACGAAGGGTATCTGACGAACCTCCGGACGGCCGCGGCCGGGGCCGTGGCCGCCAGATACCTGGCTCCCCGGAAGGTCCGGACGGTCGGGATCCTGGGCGCCGGCGTCCAGGGACGGATGCAGCTCGAGCACCTCCGCCGGGTCCGCGGTTTCGAGGACGCCCTCGTCTGGGGCCTCGATGCGGGCGAGCTCGACGCCTATCGCCGGGACATGGAGCCGCGGGGCTTCAAGATCCGGCCGACCCTCGACGCCGAGGAGGTCGCGGCCTCCTCGAATCTCATCGTCACCTGCACGCCGTCGACCAAGCCCCTCTTGCGCGCGGCCTGGATCCGCCCGGGCACGCATATCACGGCCGTGGGCTCGGACACGGCCGAAAAACAGGAGCTCGACGCGGCCATCCTGGCCAAGGCCGACCGCGTCGTCGTGGACAGCCTCAGCCAGTCCGCGCTCCGGGGCGAGGTGTTCAAGGCGGTCGGGGCGGGCCTCATCCGGAGGGGGGACTTGGTCGAACTCGGGCGGGTCATCAGCGAGGAAAAATTCCGCCGCGCCTCCGACGACGAGATCACGGTGGCCGACCTGACGGGTGTCGCCGTCCAGGACCTCCAGATCAGCAAGGCCGTCTGGAAGGCCCTGAAGAGCCCGGCCCGGACGGTCTGATTTCGCCGACCGAGGAAAGCCCTCAGCGGCCGCTATTTTTCGACGATCGCTTTTCCCCGCGCCAGCTTGTCAGCCAAGCTGTCCTTGACGTCATACTTTCCGCACACGAAGACCTTCATGCCCATTACCCTGGCCATGGCCGCCTTGGCGAACATGGCCAGGTTGGCCGTCGCGGCGTCGGGCGCGTAATGGACGGTGATGTGGTTCGATTTGTGCTTGGCCATGAGGGCGTCCCGTGAAACCCCGTACAGGATGGCATGCATGATGGGCCACTCCTGCGTCGTCGCTTTCCAGCGCCTCTCCGTCTCCTCGACCGGGAGCTCGACGACGCCGCCCCTCCCGACGTCCATGGACAGCACGCCTGCGTTGACGTAGACCCGGCTCCAGACGATTTCGCCCGGCTTGCAGACGCCCTTGGTGGAGGCCCCGCCTTTCTGGAAATACATGTGCGGCTGGCGGACGGCCGTGATTCCGGCCCAGCCGCCCTTGACGTGTTCCGCGGGCGTGTTCCCGGAGAGCTCGAACACCCAGACGAAGGCGTCGATCTCGAGGTCCCGGCCGGCGTATTTCCCCCGGTACCGGTCGCCCCACCGGACGTCGTGCTGCGTGGTTTCGGGACCGAGGTTCATGCCCTGGAGGATCATCTTGCTCATGATCTGGTCGACGCCGCACCCCATGTCCGCCTCGTTGGCGCACATGACGGGCTCACCCTCGAAAAGCGTCCGGCCCTCGAACACGACGGGGGGACGCCGGGAGCTGTTCAACATGGCCTCCGGAAGGTCCGACGCGGCGCACAGCCTGGCCAGCCCCAGCTGGTAGGGGATGCCCAGGCCGGCCAGCTTTTCGCGGTGGGCGTACTTGACCAGGGATTCGTACATCTGCCCCTGCTCGATGAGCTGGCCGTCGGTGACCTTGGTCTTGAAGTCGTCCCCGCGGTCCACGGTCATGCCCCATTCCTCGAGCTTCCGGATGTGCGCGAAGGCGCGATCCTTCGGCACGGTCTGCATTTCCGCGTAGAGGTCGGACTGGTTCAGCCGCCGGACGGACACGCCCGTCCCGACCAGCAGCTCCTCGTCGAACGCCGCGTTCAGCATGCCCATGCACAGGGGGTCGAAGACACCGAGCCGGGCCCGTTTCTTCCCCAGATGCCGGCCGAGGGACGTCCCGTATTCGACGGCGTCCTTGAACTTCTTGAGGTCGACCGTCCCGAGCGGCCTGGCGTGGGACACGTCGTACTTGACCCGGCCCGTCCCGAGGAACGTCCGGAGGTTTTTGACGCACGCCGCGTCCTTGAATTCCTCCGAACTCCAAAGCATGCTGTGGCCCGCCTGGTCCCGGCCGTACTTGTGCTTGGTCAGGCAGGCCTCGAGCCCCAGGGCGCCGACGAGCCCCGGCGCCGAGCCGTCGAAATTCGAGGCGATCAGGATGGGGCCCTTGTGCTCCCAAAGCCGGTAGGCGACCATGTTGCTGTACTGCCAGACGGATTCGGCCACGACCAGGACGGCCCGGGACGGGATGCGGTCGAAGATCTCGTCGCCCATGGCCTGCGTTTCGATGAAGCCGTGGCCCATCGCGGGGTCCTCGTCGTGGGCGCGGGTGAGCCTCCACCCTTCGCTCGCGAAGGCCCGGGTGAGCTGGGCCTCCATGGCCTTCTGTCCCGCCCAGCCCTCGAGGTTGGCGGCCCGTCTCTCGTCGCCGTTGGCGATTATCAGGGCTTCTTTTTTTCCGGCCTTGATCATGTCCGGCGCGGCATAATTCTTGAGGACAAACGCGGCCATAGGATTTCTCCTTTTCGTTTCCGGGGCTAGCGGAGCTCTTTTTCGTTTTTTGCGGCGAGGGCCTCCCGCTCCGAGAAGTAATCGATCATCCGGGATATGGCCTGCTGGCAGACCCGGCAAAACTCGCCCTTGGGGCTCGAGATCATGATGCAGTACATCATCGGCCTGTAGAGGCCCTTGGCCGCGTAACCGGCGCCCTCGAAAGCACCGACCTTGTCCTCGAGCGAAGCGTACTCCCGGCGCACGTCCTCGATTTTTTTGGCGACGGCCTTGTCGGCGTCGCGGTATTTCGCCTCGAGCTTCTTGACCGCGGCCTCACCGGCGCCCTTCTTCCGGGCCTCCTCGACCGCCCGCGACTGCTCCTCCCGGTTTTTCCGGCGCTCGGCCATCAAGGCCTCGATTTTCTCCTTCCCGTACTCCGTCGGGACGGCGATGCCGGGCGAGAGGAGGTCCTTCCACTTGATGTTCGCCGGGTCAAGGAGCGCCGTGATGTTGGGTTCGAGCGGCTCGACTCCCTTGGGGTAAAAATCGTTGTAGGAAACCTCGGACGTGTAGTATTCGTCGGCCAGGCCGGCGAAGGAATGGCCCAGCTCGTGGATCAAGACCTGGGGGCTCACCGCGTTGTCGACCGTGCTCACGCAGTAATCGATGGCGATGCTCCCGCCGCCGTAGCGCTTGCTGTTGACGAGGACGAGGATGGCGTCGTACGGGACCTCCGCGGCGAGCTCGTGCATCCGGTGGTCCTCCTCGATGAGCATGTAGCGGTCGAGGTCGAAGGCGTTGAAGGACGCGTTGAGCGCCGTCTTCCTGTATACGCGCTGCCGCGGCTCGTCCATGGCCCGCTCCGGGGACGGATGGAAGACGGCGCGGATGTTGAACTTGCTCTTCTCGCTCTTGTACGGCTCGACGGTGAAAAGGGCGGCGGAGATCCGGTCGACGTCGGCCTTGAACTTATCGAGGTCGCCGGCCCCGTAGCCCTCGGAAATGAACGCGAAATCCACCTTCTCGTGCGGGTCGCCGTTTTTCAGGGCTTCGTAAATGACGTCACCGGCGGCCGTGCCCTCGCGGATGATGTGGTAGTCGGACGGGTCGACGGTCTGGCTGAAAAGCGGGTGGAGGAGGTGGAGCTTGTCCCGGGCCTCGATGACGAAGACGAAGGGACGCTTGGGATGGGGGACCCGGACGGACCTTTCGAAGACGCGCTTCACCCCGTTCAGCGCCGGGGTCGTCGTTTTATACTCCGCGTAGGTCGAGTCGAGTCCACGGCTGTAGATCAGCCGGTTCGAGGCGACGTCGTAGAGCTTGACCGCGTAATGGCCGTAGCCGAACGGGTCGATGAGATGGGTCCGCGACTCGGGCCAGAGGCCCTCCTGGTAGATTTGATCGAGGGTCACGATCTCGTCCTTCGCGTCCCCGACCTGGTAGAGGTCGAAGCGCAGGGCCTTGTCCAGGAAATACTCGTCGAACGGGACTTGGGCCCGGGCGCGGACCGTCAGCACGGCCGCTGCCGCCGCGAATAAAACGATCATCCGCACGCGTCGGGTCATCATGGCCTCCATCTTTTTAATTCGGTGACACACAACTCAATACCGAAATACCCCCGAGGACCGGACTGGTGCCTTTCGTTTCATATTTCCCCGGTTGCCTCCGACGCATTTCTCTTTATTTCAATGAACTGAATTTCGGTATTTAGTTGTGTGTCACCATAATTGATTTGTCACCATAATTGATTAGCCGCCGAGGGCGAGGTCGACGGCGGCCCGGGCATGGAGGTCCGTCGTGTCGAAGAGCGGCAGCCCGTAATCCTTCTGCTTGACGAGGAGCGGGATCTCCGTGCAGCCGAGCACGATGCCCTGCGCCCCCCGGCTTTCGAGGCCTCCGATGATCTTCCGGAAGACCTCGCGGGACGCGTCCTTCACCGCGCCCAGGCAGAGCTCGTCATAGAGGATGCCGTGGATGGCCTGCCGCGCGGCCTCGTCCGGGATGAGGACGTCGATCCCGAAATCCCGGGCCAGCTTGCCCTTGTAAAACTCCTGCTCCATCGTGAACCGCGTGCCGAGCAGGCCGATGCGCGTCAGGCCCCTGGCCTGGATCTCCCGGCCGGTCACGTCGGCGATGTGGAGGAGCGGAATGCGGACGCCGTGGCGGATCTCGTCGTAGACGCGGTGCATCGTGTTCGTGGCCAGGAGCGCGAAGTCCGCCCCGGCGGCTTCGACCCGGCGCGTCGCATCCGTCAGCAGGACCGCGGCCTTGTCCCATTCGCCCCGATGCTGAAAGGTCTCGACCTCGGCGAAGTCCACCGAATAGAGGACCATTTTGGCGGAGTGAAAACCGCCCAGCTTCTCCTTGACCGTTTCGTTGATGATTCGGTAGTACTCGAGCGTGGACTCCCAGCTCATGCCGCCGATCAGGCCTATCGTCTTCATCTGGAATTCACCTTCCTCTTCTTAATTCGGTGACATACAACTAAATACCGAAATAGCCGCGGGTTCTTGATTAAGGTATTTAGTTGTGTGTCACCGTTTTTGCTCCCCTCGCCGCGCCCGCTAGATCAGCGCCAGCCCGTAGGACATGGGGATGCGGATGTCCTGGAGCCCCTTGAACTCGGCGATCCGCGCCAGGCTCGTCTCGCCCTGGCCCTTCACTTTCTCGTAGAGCTCCTCGTAGTCCTTGAAGACCTGGACGGCCTCGTGCATCTGCTTTTTCTTGACCGGGAAGCGGACCAGGGCCCCCCAGCTCGCGGCCACCTTTTTCTCCTCGCCGGCGATATACGACCATTCGGAGCCCGGCCAGTGGTCGAAGATGACGACGGCCGGGGCCAGGCGGCGGGCCCGCTCGACGGCGGCGCCGGGATCCGGCATCTCGTGCAGGCTGAACTCGAAAAGCACGATATCCGCCCTCAGCTTGACGTCATGGAAATCGCCGAGGATCGGCGTGAACTTGTCCTCGAGCCCGGCCGCTTTCAGACTCTCCCGGAGCTTGTCCAGGGCCGGGGCGCTGTTGTCCACGGCCAGGACCTTGCCCGCAACGCGGCCGTATCCGACGAGCTGGCCGCCTCCACCGCCCGCCGCTATGACCGTCTTGTCCGTGAAGTCATAGAACGCGAGCAGGTCGGCGATGAGTTTTTCATAATCCGTAGCCATGAGCGCCTTCCCTTCACCGCGATTCCGGCATGGGGCGGATGCGCGTCTTCTGGACGAGCTTTTTCCCGCCGGCCTCGAGGATGACCACATATTCGCCGGGCGTGACCTGCCGTCCCCGGGAACCTCGCCCCTCGAACTCGTCCCCCGCCGGCCGGTCCTGGCCCGCCGGCTTCTTCGCGGGCGCGCGGCGCATGTCCCAAACGACGGTGTTGATCCCGGCCGCGTTCTTCCCGTCCATCGCGGCGAGCTCCTCGCCGTAGGGGTCCGTGACGCGGACCGTGACCTTGTCCTTCACCGCGGCTTTCAGGAAGTAGTTGACGACCAGCCCGGCCGGCTCGTTCGCGGCCACGAATTTTCTGTCGCCTTCTGTTCCGGCGAACATGTTTCCGCCTCCCGGCCACTGGATCTTGGGCTTGACCGCGAAGAGGTGGACGTCCTCCGTGAAGAACGCGTCCCTCATCTCCTGGAGCGGCGTAATGTCGGCGACGAACAGGCCGCGGCCGTGCGTGGCGGCCACGAGGTCGTTCTCTCGCGGGTGGATGAGGAGGTCCGTGACCATGGCGTTCGCGGGCAGGCCGCTGCCGAATTTCGTCCAGTTCCGGCCGCCGTTGAGGGTGGCGAAGAGACCCATCTCTGTTCCCGCGAACAGGAGGTCCGGGTTTTTCCGGTCCTCGGCGACAACGTAGACCGTCCCCTCCGGCAGGTCAGAGGTGATGTTCGTCCATGTCTCGCCGTAGTCCTCGGTCTTGAAGACGAACGGCCGGTAGTCGTCCCGGTGCCAGCCGGCCTTGGCCGCGTAGGCCGTGCCCGGCTTGGCCGACGAGGCGACGACGCGCGTCACGCAGAACTCCTCCGGCGCGCCCGCGGCGGCCAAGGCCTTCGTGACGTCCTTCCACTCGCCGCCGGCGTTTTTCGTGACCTGGACCTTGCCGTCGTCCGAGCCGGTCCAGATGAGGCCGGGTGTGAGCGAGGACTCCGAGATCGACGTCAGCGTGCAGAACTCGATATTGCCCTTGAGCTTGACCGGGTCGTTCGTCGTCAGGTCGGGGCTCGCCTCCTGCCAGGTGTCGCCGCGGTCGAGCGAGCGGAGCAGGACCTGGGCCCCGATATAGATGATCTGGCTGTTATGCGGGGAGACGGCCACGGGCGCCGTCCAGTTGAAGCGGTAGGCCGGCTTGCCTTTCTCCGGGCTCGGCCGGATGGTCTTCGAGACGTCCAGCTTCTGGTCGACGCGCTGGAGATAGCCGAGCTGCGAGGCGCTGTAAAGCCAACGGCTGTCCGCCCAGTCGGCGACGTTGTACTGTCCGTCGCCGCCGCCGACCGCGACGCAGTCGTCGCGGGTGATCGCGCCGAAGCGCCCGTTGCTCGGGACCTTGACCGAGCCGTTGTCCTGGAGGCCGCCGTAGATATTGTAGGGTTCGTCCATGTCGGCGCCGATCGCGTAATACTGGGCCAGCGGCAGGCTGTCAAACGCGTCCCACGTCGCGCCGAAATCGTAGGACACGGCCAGCCCTCCGTCGTGGCCGAGGATGATGTGGTTCGAATTGGCCGGGTCGATCCAGATCGCGTGGTGGTCGACGTGGACGCTCGCGGCCAGGTTCTCCGGCCCTTTCTTGCCCCAGGTCTTCCCGCCGTCGAGCGAGCGGAGGAGGGTGACGCCGGGGACATAAATTGTCTTGTCATTCGCCGGGTCGATGTAGATTTGGCCGTACCACTTACCCCCGCCCACGCTCTCCTCGTCGGCGTTCGTCTTCCGCCAGCTCTCGCCGCCGTCGTCGGAGCGATAGATCTCGCCGCCGATGCGGCGCTCCGCGGGCTTGGCGCCGGCTTTGGCGGCGCGTTCGGCCTCGGCCTTGGTCGCGGGCCGCATGTTGTAGTTGTCGATCGTCGCGTACAGGATATCCGGGTTCTGCGGATAAATGGCCAGGCCGATCCGGCCGAGCTTGCCCCCGGGCAGTCCGTTGGTCAGCTTCTTCCACGTGTCGCCGCCGTCCGTGGACTTGTAGACGGCGCTCAGCGGTCCGTACTCGTCGAAGTTCCAGGGGAGGCGGGCTTTGTCGTAGGCGGCGGTGAACACGACGTCCGGGTTCTTCGGATTGATGACCACCTCGACGAAGCCGAGCTTGTCGCCGAGGTCGAAGACCTTGTCCCAAGTCCGCCCGCCGTCCGTCGTCCGGTAAAGCCCGCGTTCCTTGTTCGCCGTGAAGTGGGCGCCGACCGCCGCGACGAACACGATATCGGGGTTCTTGGGGTGGATGGCGATCCGGCCGATGTGCCGGGTTTCGACGAGGCCCATGGACGTCCAGGTCTTGCCGCCGTCGGTCGATTTCATGACGCCGAAGCCCCGGAACGGAACTCGGCCCGAGGCCGCGTCGCCGGTGCCCACCCAGAGGATGTCGGGGTCCGAGGGCGCGATGGCCGCGTGGCCTATGGGGACGTTGCTCTGGCCGGGGAGGATGCTCTCGAAGGTCGTGCCGTTGTTCACGGTCTTCCACAGGCCGCCCGACGCCGGCACGATATAGAAGGTGAAGGGCTGCGACGGATGGGCGAGGACGTGGAGGATCCGGCCGCACTGCCGGGCCGGCCCGATCGCCCTGTAGACGAACGAACCGGCCAGTTCCCCGGTCAGGGGATTGGGAGGTGTCTGGGAGCCCTGGGGGGTTTGGGCGGAAAGAAAAACGGGCGCGGCCAGGAGGATGAAAAGGACAAACCGTGAGATACGATGCATGCGGCCTCCTCGCGAAATCTCGGCCGAATTTCGTTAATTTCGGTGACGCACAACTAAATACCGAAATCCCCGCAGGCCCCTATTTAGGTATTAAGTTGTGTGTCACCGTAATTATAATCAGAATCAGAGGTGCTTGTCGACGACGGCTTCCATCTCGTCCATCCGCTGTTCCATCTCGGCCACCATCTTGAACTGGGTCCGGCAGCGGTCCAGGTTGTGGCCTTCCCGGTGGATTTTGAAGTAGACGTCGCCGTTGAGGTGGTCGGTGAGAAACCGGATGCCGCACTCGAGGGTCAGGAGCTTGGCGGAGAAGGCCAGGAGCCGCGTCTCCTCGTCGGTCAGGAAATCCCGCGCCGCGTCCAGGTAGCCTTCCGCCAGCCGGCCGAAGAGCGAGAGGTCGAACCCGACCTTGGCCAGGTCCCGCTCGTCCTCGGCGGCCGTCGCCGCCCCGAGCCGCACCGAGTCGCCGAAATCGTAGAGCACGGACCCGGGCATCACCGTGTCGAGGTCGATGACGCAGATGCCTTCGCCCGTCCGGTCGTCGATCATGACGTTGTTGAGCTTGGTGTCGTTGTGGGTGACGCGCTCCGGGATCCGCCCCGCGGCCATCCCGTCGACGACGACGCCCGCGTCCCTTTCCCGTTCGACGACGAAGGCGATTTCGGGGCCGACGCCGGCGGCCCGCCCCCGGGCGTCCTTCTCGAGCGCGGCCAGGAAGGCCTCGTAGCGCTTGCGGGTATGATGGAAGTTGGGGATGGTCTCGTGCAGGCGCCCGCCCGGCAGGCGGCTCAGCATCTTCTGGAAGGCCCCGAATGCGCGGGACGCCGAGTAGACGTGGCGCAGGTCCTCGACCTTGTCGTAGGTCCGCGCCCCATCGATGTAACGGAACATCCGCCAGTACGTGCCGTCGGGGGCTTTATGGAAGGATTTCCCGTCCAAAGCCGGGACGATGGTCAGCGTCTCCCGCATCGGGTCGCCGCCGGCGGCCACGATCCGCTCCCGGGCGAAGCGGGTCACCCTCTCGATATTCTCCATCAGCTTCTCGGGTTCCCGGAAGACCAGGTGATTGATCCGCTGGTTGACGTACTTGATCAGCCGCCCGTCCGCTTCGAACTTGGAACAGTACGTGTCGTTGATGTGGCCCGAGGGAATGGGACAGCTCGAGACCCAGCGGCCTTCGACGGCGAAGGCCCCGCAAATCCCCTTCAGGTCGGGCACCGGCTTGACATCCATGAATAACCTCGGCGTTCCGCCCCCCTTTTTCCCCGGGACGGGCGTTTCCTCCAGGCGCCCATTCTAATCGACATCAGGACGGGCTGTCAATTTCGGGGAAATATTGCTCAGGAGGCACAATTCCGAGCCTTGCAAAGGGAATTGGCCCGTGTCGCGAGAATGGAATTCCCTATTTATTTAACCCGCGACACGAGCCGCGATTTGCATTCCTGGATCAGCGCGTCCAACGCACTCAGCTGGTCCGGAGTCAGGGGGCTTGAGAATTTCTCCCTGAACCTTGTCAGGCGCTCGAGCGCCTTCCCATAATCGCCGGTATTGAAATAGGCCGTGCCCAGGTTATAGACGGCCGTCCCGTAATCGGGGAAAAGCTCCAGGGCCTTTTTGAGCTGGGGGATCGCCTCGGCCGGCCGGCCTCCCTGTAAATACGTGAAACCCAAGGCGTTGCGGGATGACGGATCGCGAGGATTGAGCTCAACGGCCTTTTGATAACACTCGAGCGATTTCTGATACGCCTCCCGATCTTTGCTTCGGGCGAAGATGGCGAACTCGACGTCTCCCAGGTTCCGGCGGAAGAGGTAATTTCCTTCGTCCATGGCCACGGCGTATCCCGAGGCCTCACGGGCCTTCTCGAGCTCCCCGGTATTCAGATAGGCGACGCCCAGGACGTCCCAGCTGTCCGAGACCTTTTCGAAAGGATACCGGCCGTCCGCCGCGATCACGCGGATGACCTCGGCGAATTGCCCGGTCTCATTGAGCATGTGGACGTAGGGCGAGGCGATCAAGTAGTTCGTCGGCAGGAGCTCAAGCCCCCTTTTCAGGACGGCGAGGGCGTCGCCGACCCGGCCCATCCTCCCATAGATCAAGCCCAGCGTGGAGTAGCCGCCGTCGAAGTCTTCTCTCTCCGTGATGACGGTCTTGAGGAGATCGAGCGCCTCCGCGGTGCGTCCGCTCTCGAAAAGCCTCTGGGCTTCCGTGCATTTGTTGTGGAGGGGCAGCAGGTTCTTGACGTCGTCCCCCGGCCCGTACTTTGTTTTCTTGACGGGCTGAGGGCTGGAGACATAGCCCAGGCTTCTCAGCTTTTCCAGGGACTCGCGGTCGAGCGTCTTTTCCCTGCCCGCCTGGTCCGTGGGCAAGAGCCCGCCGGTGACCTGGGTAAGCCTGGCCCGGAACTTCCCCGGGTCTTGCCCGGCCATCAGGTTCTTGAGCTCGTCGAAATCCTTTTCCATATCGTAAAGCTCGGGGATCGGCGACTCGATGAATTTTTCGGAACCCTGGAGAAAACCATAGAGAGGCGCCCATCCCTGGCTGTAGTAAGGATACATGGATTCGAAGTAGATGGCCCGCTTGGGCAGATTCCTGCCCTTGATCGCCGGCAGGAGCGAAAGGCCCTGGAGGCCGGGCGGAACCTTGAGTCCCAGAAGATCACAGACCGTGGGAAAGATGTCGGTGTGGGCGACCATCTGATTCACGCTTCCCGGCTTCACCCCCGGAGCATGGATAATGAGGGGGATGCAGAGGGTCGTGTTGTAGGCGAAAAACCCATGGGTCTCTTCCCCGTGCTGGCCAAGGGATTCCCCGTGGTCGCCGGTGACGACGATCACGGAGTTGTCGATCCGTCCGTCGCTTTCGATGGAATCGATAAGTTTCTTCAGCGCGAAGTCGACGTAGGCGACCTCGCCGTCGTAAAGCCGGTCCTTGTATTGGGAAAAGAAAGGTTCGGGAGGCTCGTAAGGATGGTGCGGATCGAAACAATGGACCCAGGCGAACCACGGGGCGGCCCGACCGTCGAGCCAGCGGAGGCAGCTGGCCACGACGGACTCGGCCTTCCTCTCCCGGTAGAACTGCCCGCCCGGTTCCCGATGTTCGTCGAGCGTTTCGTCATAAACGTCAAAGCCCCGCTTGAGGCCGAATCTCGAATCCAGCGGGAAGCCGCCGATGAACGCGGCCGTGGCGTAGCCGGCCGCCTTGAGGTGCTCCGCCAGCGTCAGGAACTCCTTGCCGACGACGAAATTCGTATTGTCGTGGACGCCGTGGCGGAGCGGATTCAGGCCGAGGAGGATGTTCGTGTGCGAAGTGAGGGTTGTCGTGGCCTCGGCAAAGGCTCTGCGGAAGACGATGCCCTTATCGGCCAGCCGGTCGATGTTAGGAGTCTTGAGGTTCCCGCCGCCATAACAGCTCACCCTGTCAATGCGCCAGGTGTCAATGGTGATGAGAAGGAGGTTGGGCGCCGCTTTCGGGCCAGGGTCCGGACGGGGCGCCGGAAAAGCGGCTGGGACTCCGGCCAATAAGAAACCCAGGAAGAGACAGGGAAGGAGGCCGCGCCCTCGCGGGAAGGTCTCTCTCTTCATGCCGGTCCCTCCGTCAACGATTCCGGGCCCGGGGCCGCCGCGTTTCCTTTGCACCTCTGGATGAGCGCGTCGATCTCCCGCCGTTCTTCCAGGGAGATGTTGCGGCCTCTGATGAGGAGATACTTCTGGCAGCTCTCGAGGGCCTTGGCCTTGTCCCCTTTCTCGAGATAGGCCACGGCCAGGTTGTACACGGCCATGTCGAAGTTCGCGTCGAGCTCGACGGCTTTTTCCCAGTTCGCGATGGCCTCGTCCCTTTTGCCCAGCAGGCGCAGGGCGCCGGCCAGGCCGTTGTACACGGAAGGAAGAGTCGGGTCGGCGGCGATGGCCTTTTCGAAGTACGCGAGGGACTGCCGGGCTAATTCCGAGTTGTTCGCTTTTTGGGCCATGGTCACGTAAAATGTGCCGACGTTGTCGTTAAAGATCGCGTCCGTGGGCGCCAAGGCCAAGGCCCTCCCGAAATCCTCGCGAGCCTTCTCGAGATCGCCCAGCTTCCCGTAGGCCACGCCAAGGGAGTTCCAGACGTCGGCGTCCTGGTCGTAAAAGCCGAGGGATTTTTCCAGGATCTCGGCGCCCTTCTGGTATCTCCCGTGCTTGACCAGGGCGACCCCGTATCCCGAGACGAAGATGAAATTGTCGGGATTGGCGGTGTACGCCCTTTCGAAAACCTGGAGGGCGTCGTCGATCAAGCCCTGAGAACGGAAGATCTCGAAGAGCTGGTCATAGGCCTTGGCGAAGTCCTTCCTTTGCTTGATGATGTCCTCGAGGAGCCGGACGCTCTCCGCGAGCCGGCCCTGCTTCTTGAGCTGGGTGGCGAGGACGACATTCTGTTCGAGGGGGAGGAGCGTCTTGAGATCGTCTTGGGGACCGTAGGCGGACGTGAGCTGGGTCACGCGCGAAGCCGCGTAGCCGAGGCTCTGCAGCCGCTCCCGCGTTTCCCTGTCGGCCGTCCGCCGGCCGGCCTGCGCCGTAAGGGGCGAGCCCCCGAGCTTCATGACCTCCTGAAGCCTCTTCTGGTAGGGCGGCAGGGCGGAGGCGGCGGCCAGATTTTTGGCCTCGCCGAAGTCCTTCTCCAGGTCGTAGAGCTCGGGAAGGGGCGAATCGATGTATTTTTTCCCGTTCTCGATGACGCCGCGGAGGGGTGCCCAGCCTCTGTTCAAATAGGCTTCCAGGGCTTCGAAGTAAATCGGCTTGGCCTTCCTCGTCTTGCCGCGCAGGAGCGGCAGCAGGGAATCGCCCTGGAGGGACGCGGGTTTCTCCAGCCCGAGCACGTCGCAGACCGTCGGGAAAATATCCACGTGGCTGACATAGTCCTTTGCGCGGGCGGGCTTGACCCCAGGGGCGGAGATGATCAGCGGCACCCAGAGTGTCGAATTGTAGGCGAAATAGCCGTGAAAAGGCTCGCCGTGATCGCCCAAGGCCTCGCCGTGATCCCCGGTCAGGATGACGAGCGTCTTGTCCATGACCTGCCGCTTCTCGAGCTCGCCGAAGAGGACCGCGAGCTGGGAATCGACATAGGCGACCTCGCCCGAATACGGGTCATCCTTATACTGGGTCAGGAAAGGCTCGGGCGGCGCATAAGGATCGTGAGGGTCCCAGAGGTGGACCCAGCAGAACCACTTGCCTTTCTGGGCCGAGAGCCACTTCAGGGCGAGTCCGATGGTCTTGTCGGCCCGCCGTTCCGAAAAAAGCAAACCGACCTGGACCCTGGCGGGATAGTGATCGTCGTAGATGTCGAAACCCTGGTTCAGCCCGAAGCGGGAATCCAGGGGAAAAGCGCTGACGAAGGCGCCCGTGGCGTAGCCGTGGCTCTTGAGGTGCTCGGCCAGGGTCAGGAATTCCCTGGCCACGATGGACTTGCTGTTCTCGCTCACGCCGTGGGCCAGCGGCGTCATTCCCAGGAGGATGTTCGTGTGCGAAGGGAGGGTTTCGGGATCATGGGCGAAGGCCCGCTCGAACAGGACGCCTTTCGCGGCCAGGCCGTCGATCTGGGGAGTCCGCGCGTGTTCGGGACTATAGCAGCTCAGGCGGTCCGGCCGGAGAGTGTCGATCGTCACCAGAAGGAGGTTGAAATCCGCGGCGCCGGCTCCAGCGGCAAATGCCAGCGGCCCCAGCACTGAGGCGGAAATCAGCACTGCGGCCCGGAGGGATCTTCTCATCGTCTGTCTCCGTTTCATCTGTCCAAGGTCTCAGGTTCTGCCCGCGTTTCCCGGCATTTGGCGATCAGGTCCAGGATCCGGCTCTTCTCATCGGCTGTCAGGGTGTCTTTCCGGAGGTCGAGGTATGTCTCGAAACAGTGGAGGGCCCGAACCTTATTGCCCTTCTGGAAATACGCCAGGCCGAGGTTGTAAGTGGAAAAGTCGTCCTTGGGGTTGGCGGCGACGGCCTTTTCCCAGGCGGCGATGGCCTCCTCGCTATCCCCCGAAGCCATCAAGGCCGCCCCTAGCCCGCGCAGGGCCGGGCTCAAGCCGGGATCGAGAGAGAGGGCCGTGCGGAGATTCTTGACGGCCAACGCCAGGTTGTCCGGATTCCGGCCCTGGCGAAAGTAGAGGGTCAGGCGGAGCGTCCCGATGTTCAAGTAGGCCAGGGCAAAATGGGGGTCCAGGGAAACGGCCCGGTCGAAGCACTCCAGGGCCTTTTCCTGATCGCCCTTCCGCATCCGGACCCCGCCCAGGTTGTTCCAGACATCGGGGTCGAAGTCGACGACGCTCAGGGCCTTCTCGAGGACCGCTTCGGCCCGGTCGTCCCTCCGGCTCATGACCAGAAGCGTGCCCAGCGTGGACAGAAGGGCGTAGTTCCCGGGATCGTCGCGAACGCCCTCCTCGAGCGTCCGGACCGCCTCGTCGGCCCGTCCCTGGGCCATGAGCGTTTGGGAGAGGTACACATAGGCGGGGGTGAAGTCCTTTTTGTCACGGACCAGGGCGGCCAGCTCCAGGATGCTGTCCCCGGCCTGCCCGTTGTCGCCGAGGAGGATGGCCCGTTCGAGCCTTTGCTGGAACGGCAGGACGCTCTTGACGTCGTCGGCCGGCCCGTAGGACGCCTTCGGCTGGGACAAGGGGGAAGCCGTGTAGCCCAGGCTCCGCAGCCGCTCCAGCGTCCCGGCATCCGCCACCCGGCCGCCGCGCCCGGCCAGCGGCGAAGACAGCGCCTTCTCCATCCCTTCGAGCTCTTTCCGGAGCGGGGCCAGGTCGGTCTTCGGAGCCAGGTCTTTCGTCTCCCCGAAGTCGGCCCCCAGGTCGTAGACTTCGGGGATGGGCGTGTCCATGAACTTCAGCCGGCCCCGGATGAAGCCCCGGAGAGGGGCGCAGCCCTTGTTGAGGTAGGGCTCGAGGGATTCGAAATAGAGGGTCCGGTCCGCCCCCCGGCCGGTCTTCATGAGAGCGACAAGGGAACGGCCTTGGAGGACCGGTCGCGGCTTGATACCGAGGAGCTCGCAGACCGTCGGCAGGATGTCGACATGAGCCACGTTGACCGCCACCCGCCGCGGGGAGATGCCCGGACCGGCGATGATCAGGGGGACATGGAGGGTGCTGTTATAAGCGAAGTAGCTGTGCGTCATCTCGCCGTGCTCTCCGAGCGATTCGCCGTGGTCGGCGGTGAGGATGACGAGCGTCTTGGCCATGAGCTGCCGTGTCTCGAGCTCGCCGAACAGGGCGCCGAGCTCGGCGTCGACGTAAGCCACCTCGCCCGAATAGGGATCGTCCCGATGCTGGGTGAGGAACGGTTCGGGAGGCGCATAGGGAGCGTGGGGGTCCCAGAGGTGGATCCAGCAGAACCATTTTCCGGGCTGGCGGGCCAGCCAGGCCCCGGCGGCCTTGGTGACCTCGGCGGCCCGGCGTTCCTTGAAAGCCGCCCCGGGAGCCGGATGAGAGGGGAACGTGTCGTCATAGACATCGAAGCCCCGCTCCAGGCCGAAGCGGGAGTCCAGGGGAAAAGCCCCGATGAACGCGCCCGTCGCGTATCCCCGGGCCTTGAGGTCGCCGGCCATGGTCGGGCAATCCGGGGGGAATTTGGATTTGGAGTTCTCGCTGACGCCGTGAAAGAGCGGCGTCATCCCCGAGAGGATGTTGGCGTGAGAAGGCAGGGTGGTCGGATTATGGGCGAAGGCCCGCGCGAAGAGGACGCCCCTCGCGGCCAAGGCGTCGATCGCGGGCGTCGCGGCGTGGCCCGCGGCGTAGCAGCTCAGCCTGTCGGCGCGCAGCGTGTCGATCGTGATGAGAAGGACATTGATCTCCGCGGCCCCGGCGGCCTCGGCAACGAGGAGGAGCGTGGCCGCGAGGAAGGCCTTTCTCGCAAGAGACATGGCCACATTATACAATAAAAAAGCCCCTTCCGCCTCAGGGCGGAAGGGGCTTCGTGCTTCTGCTTGTGCGGTCCGCGAACTAGAACTGGAATCTCATGCCGAGCCGGACGATGAACGGGTTCATCAATTCGTTGTTCTTGCCGCTGATGCTGTCGGGGGGGCCATAATCAACGATTGTGCCCGACTCATAATAGAACCTGCCGAAATCGACGTCGCGCTTGCGGGTGACGACGTGGCTGTTGATGACGTTGAAAACGTCCGCGGAGAGGTACATCTTGCTCGCGGCACCGAGGCTGAAGGCCTTTTCGAGCTTCAAGTTGAAGAGCCAAACGGCCGGCAGCTGCGGCCGGTCGTTGTACTTGGTCGTGGGCATGGAGTTGGATTGAGAGTTGGGATTTGGGAGCGTGTCGTCTTCAACGCTGAAGTATGTCTGGTAGAAGGTGCCCTGGTGGCCCGAAACGGTCCCCGAAATGTTGATGTCGTACGGGAGCTGGTAAAGACCGCTGAGCTTGAACATCCAGCGGGTGAAGTAGGGGACACTGATCTTCCCGCTGCCGCCGCCCATATAGAAGGTGTAAATCTGCCCTTCCTCGGCCCAGAGGTTGGTGGGATCCAGGTAGCCGTTGGTGCCGAAGTAGTTGCGCTGGTCCTGGTACGTGAACGAGCCGTTGAGCATCCACTTGTTGGAGAGGCGCTTGTTGAAGATGAAATCGATCCCCCAGTACTGGTCGTGCCGCTTGGGGTCCATCATCACGGTTTTCGAGTAGTCCGTATACTGCCCCGTGGGACCGTCAGTCAGGACGTACCAAGGCCTGCCCGCGGCCTCGCCGGGGTTAAAGGTCTCCCCGCCGGGGGTGACCAGGGTCGTGGGGACGGTGCCGCCGACAACGTAGTCATCCTTGTTCTGGACGTGATTCGAGTCGGGATAATACGGCAAGGTCCAGGAGTAGCGCCCCATCCTCTTCCAGGTGAAGCCCAGGCTGACCCCGAAGTTCTGCATGATTTCGTGCTCGACCGTGAAGTTCACCTCGTGGGTCAGGGAGGTTTTCCAGTTGGCGAGGTCGACCGAAAGCCGGGAGGCACCGAGCGAAGTGGAACCCCATGTAAAACCGCTATACATGTAGCCGTTTTCGCGGGCCGTGTTGCCGACGAATGCGCCGGTTGGATCGAAGGCGTGGTAGGGCGCCCTGACCGAATCGAATGAGGCCCAATACAGCTCGTCAAAGGTCGCGACGCCGTCCGCTTCCGAGGTGGGGGTCGTGGGCGTGCTACCGAACCCATAGCCGTCAGCCCACCAGAAGCGGACCCTGCCGCCCGCGCCGAACGGACGGTTGTACGACTGGTCCAGGCCGTTGCCGGGATAGAGAGTGTAAGCAGCCTTGAGGACCGTCTTGCCGTCGCCGAAGAGGTCGTAGGTCATGCCGAGGCGGGGCGAGAAGAACCAGTAGAGCTTGGGGGGTGCGCTGTAGGGCCTGATCGTGTCGGGCAACAGAGCTGAGATCGCATCCACGGTTTGGGTGCCGCCGAAGAACGTTTGGGTGAGATCCGCATAGTTTGAATAGAGCGGGTAGGGAATGGCCTGCCCGGGTTGCCAGAGACCTCTAAAGGTTGCGGGCTGGTCGTAACTCTTCTCATGGTCGAAGCGGAGGCCGATGTTGAAGTTGAAGCGCTTCACCGACATGCTGTCGCTGAAATACATGGCCAGGCGCTTCGTCCCGTCGGTTGTGCCCGTGTCAAAGCGTCTGATGGTGATCCGCTGGATGTCGAGCCCGTCGGTGGCCAGGACGTTCTCTCTCGTGCCGTCCAGGTTCCAGTCGATGGTCCTCACGTTCCAATCACGGGAGATATCGAAGTTCCCGTTGCCGTACCAGGTGCCTTGGTAGGTCCGGGTGTTGTTATTGACCTCGAACCCGAACTTCATCTCATGCGCCATGCCGAGGAGGTTGTCGTTGAAATACTGGGTTTGAAAAACACCGTACGGATGGGGACGGTCGGAATAGAACCACCAGTACGAGTTGTACCAGAAGCCTCCGGCGTAATCGTAGTAGGCGACTTTCTGGGCGTTGAGGTCATTCTCCGGCTTCATCCCGAAACCGCCGTTCGACGTGCCGCCCCGGACCGAGAAGAACAGATTGTTGCCGACCATCTGCTCGTCCTGGATCTTCAGGATGGGGGCTCCGAAATAGCCCTTGCTGCCCTGTCTCCAGCCGGGAGGGAAGTATTCCGAGGAGCTGCGGCCGAACTTGACCTTGTCATTGAGGTCGTACAAAATTTCCAGCCGGTTCGAAGGGATGATTTGGAAGTTGAGTTTTCCGCCGTAGTTGTTGAGATACGTGTCATCGGCCACGTTGAGTTGGTTGTACGTTTTAACCTGCTGGATGCCGTAGCTGAGCCACCACCAGGCCTTGTCCTTGAGGATGGGGCCGCCGGCGTTGAAGCCGAAGTCCTTGATGTCGTTGGCCCGGTTGTAGCCGGTGAGACCCAGGCTGTCCAGCGTGGCCTGCGGGACCTTCTTCTGCCACTCGCTGTTGGTCCAGTAGAACCGGCCGCCCAGGCTCGTCTTATTCCCGCCGCGGCGGGTGACCATGTTGATGACGACTCCCGGGTCCCGGTGCTCGACGTCGAGCGTCCCCGTGGAAATGTTCATCTCCTCGAAGGAGTCGAAATCATAGTAGGTCGGCGACCCGCCGGAACTCCTGTCCGTAATCTGCATGCCGTCAATGGTCCATTCGTTGGCCGCGCTGCCGCGGGCGACGAAACCCGACTGCTGGCCGGACTCGACGCCGCCGACGTTCTCGCGGTCCATCTGAATCGCGGGCTGCATCTGCAGGACAACCCAGGGATCTCTCGCCGAGGGCAGCTCCTGGAGCATTTCATAGCTGACGGTATGGGTGATCTGTGTCTTCTTGGTGTCGACGATGGGCGTCTTGGCGACGACCGTCACCTGCTCTTCGAGGGACCCCAGTTCCATCACGACGGTGATGTCCGCGTTCTTCGCGACGTTGACGATGACACCGGTTTCGGTCCGGGTCTTGAATCCTTTGAGTTCGGACTTGATCACATAGTCGCTGCCCGGAAAGAGCGATAGGAACCGGAATTTCCCTTCGGCGTTGGTCGTTGTCGATATCGGGGCGATGGTTTTGCCCGTCAGGGTCACGCTGACTCCAGGAATCGGATTGCGCTCAGCATCGACGACTGTGCCAAAAATATTGCCGGTTCTTTGCTGCGCCATGGCGACGAAAGGAATCGCCAGGCAACAAAGAACGACAAACAATCGCTTCATCTCTCCTCCTCTTGCATGCTCTCAACCTCCCCTTTCCCGGGGGCGGATGGCCGCCCCGTCCATTCCCCCAATACGAGATTGTTTTTGGCTTGGGTGCTACACCCCCTTTTTGAGCACTTTTTTTGCAATAAATGTGCCAGATTTAATCAGAATTCAAGTTATTCTATTTAAATATGTTAGCTATATCAGGCCTAAGAAAAACATCCAAAAAAATGGACGAGACCATTTTTTTGGATTGACATTCAAGATAGGGCCCTTGTCGATCTGGAAATCCATTTTGTCTTGAATTCATGAAACAGGCAAAATACTTCCCGGGCTTCGACGGACGCTCTCAGGGGCTAAAACCTATGGCAATCCGCCATGATTTCCGATATATTTGAATAACAGGAGGTCGTTTCATGAGGTCGCAACATCCGCGCGATACGACTCGACGGTCCGGCGGGCGTCCGGCTGTTTTTCTCATGCTCGCGATGTCCCTCGCGTTTGGGGCACTCCTCTGGGCCGGGCAGGCCAAGGTCAAACCCAAAGATCTGCCTTCCCAATACCAGGAATGGCTCAAGCTCGTGGACTACATTATCATGGACAGGGAAAGGGACGTTTTTCTTCACCTGACGACGGACCGGGACCGGGACCTCTTCATTCAGGCGTTCTGGCGGCTGCGCGATCCCACTCCGGGGACACCCGAAAACGAGTTCCAGACGGAGCACCTGAAGCGTTTTCAGGAAGCGAACCGCAAGTTCAGGTTCGGCTCGGCCCGCGAGGGGTGGATGACCGACCGCGGCCGCTTTTACATCATCCTCGGCCCGCCCGTCAGCACGGAGCAAATCGCGGGCAGCTCGGACGTCTACCCAGCCGAGATTTGGTCATATTACGGAGATACCGATAAAGGCATGCCCGTCCATTTCGAGCTCGTCTTTTACCAATACCATAACGCCGGGGAGTTCAAGCTCTACGATCCCGTCAGCGATGGGCCGGCGCGCCTGCTGGTCAAAGGAATGATGGATTACACCCCCTCCGATTATGAATCGATGTACAAGCAGCTCTATAAGGTGGAGCCCGACCTGGCGATCGTGGCCTTTTCCATTATCCCCGGGGAAATGCCACAGGGGTACCAGCCTTCGCTCCAAACCTTGAATTACATGGCCGCCATCACGGAGTCGCCGAAAAGGGGTCTGGATGAAAGCTACGCCACCCATTTCCTGAATTTCAGGGGTGTCGTGAGCACGGAATATTTGACCAACTACATGAAGAACGTGGGCGAGGTGGCCATCCTCTTTGACCCATTGACAAACTTGGCCTTCTGCGACTTCGCCGTGGTTCCCGAACATCTCTCCCTGGACTACTACGACCCGAAGAGCGAGTATTTCTGCGCGTTCCAGATAGATGTCAGCCTGAAGTCCGGCGACAAGATGGTTTTCCAGTACGGCAAGGAGTATCCCCTGACAATCCCGGAGGACAAGCTGAAGGACACCGAGGGCATGGGCCTCGCGGTGGCCGATTCCTTTCCCATCATCGAAGGCAAGTATCACCTGACGGTCCTCATGAGAAACACGGCCGGCAAGGAATTTACGGTCTTCGAGCACGACGTGGACGTCCCGCCCACCGACGGCCCGCCGCGGATCGTGGGCCCGGTTCTTGGCGTAAAACTGGCCGAGGTCCCGGCTGGCGTGCGGCTGCCTTTCCAGGCCGAACGCAAGAAACTCAATCCGGACCCCAAGAACCCGTTCGCCGCCTCGGACGAGATCGTGTACCAGTTCAGCGTCATCGGCCTCACCGAAGAGGTCTTGAAAGGCGGCCGGGTGGAGGCCCTGATCCAGGGGAAGAGGGACCGTGACGCGTATCAGAAATCGTTCGTTATTCCGCTGGACGCCCGGGGCCCGCGCCGCGCACAGAGTTTTACCATTTCGATGCCGGCGGCCGATATTCCCCCCGACTACTATGACCTGACCCTCGTCCTCAAGGATTCCCAGGGGACCGCCCTCGACCAGCAGAGAGCCAATTTCGTCGTCTCGCCCGCGAAGTCCCTGGCCCATCCCCAGATCGCCGCGAAGTCGTTTTCTCTCGTCAACGGATTCATGTTCCATTACATGCTGGCTCACCAATATGATCAAATGGACCGGATGGCCGAGGCGGAGGCGGCCTACAAGAAGGCCTATGCGATGAACCCGTCCTATCTTCAGAAAATACCCGATTACGCCGCCTTCCTCCTGAAGGACCGGAAACCCGCAGACGCCCTGACCGTCATCGAGGCTGTCAAGAACGACGCCAAGCTCCAGTTTCCGTACTATCTCCTCAGGGGCCGCGCGCTTGTGGATCTCAAACGCTATGATGAGGCGGTCCAGAGCCTGGCGCTCGGGAATAAAATCTACAATAGCGACGCAGGGCTTCTGGCGGCCCTCGGCTCCGCCTATCACGGGCTCGGAAAAGAGGAGAACGCCCTCGAGGCTCTTCGGGCCTCGCTCAAGTTGAACCCGAATCAACCGGAGATCGAACAGCTCATCCGGGAGATCGAAGGGAAAAAATAGCCGATCACGTCGCGGCCAAGGAGTTGAAGGACATGAACGTCCGCCGGGCGCGTTTTCTTCCACGGCTCAGTGCGGGCCTGGCGGCCTTCGCGGCTCTTGGCCTGAGCGCCGGGGCGGGCGCCAGCGCACCCGCCGGAGCGGCCGCGCCCGTCCCCATCGTCGTCCGCGTGTTCGAAGGGGACCGATTTGTCCCCGACCTTGGCCTGAAGGATTTCACGATCGAGGAGGCCGGCCTGCCGGTCTCCCCCGAGGCGCTTTTCCTCGTCCGGAAAGGCACCTTCGAACGGCATGAGGGCCGGCCCGATGTCCAGCCCGACCTCTCGAGGAGGATCGTCATCCTCTTCCAGCTCACCGAATACGACAACAAGATTCAGGGAGCCCTCGAATTCCTGTTCCTCAAAGAACTCCTTCCCACCGACACGCTGGAAATCCAGACTCCGATGCACAACTACAAACTCACGGCCGCGGCCCTGGCGGCCAAGCCCCGGGACGTCCTGGCCCGCGAACTGACCCGCATCGTCCGGAAGGATATCGTCGAGGGCGGAATGGCGTACAACAGCGCCCTGCGCGATCTGAAACGATACGTGCGTCAGATCGGCGGAGTCGGACGGACGGGGCTCAGCGATACCGAGGGGGAGGTCAACGAAGGGACCAGCCTGGAGCAGCAGCTGATGCAATACGGGGAACATCTTCAGCAGATGGAATCCATCCGACTGGTCGACGAAAAAAAGCTTGTCAATTTTGCCGAGGGCATGAAGACCCTGAACGGGCAAAAGCTCGTCTTCTTCATTTACCAGCGTGAATTCCGGCCTGAGATCAATCCTCAAACCCTGGACATTCTCGTCCTTAATAACCAGGACCGCCCCGACATTCTGGCCACCCTCGAGACCCTGTTTTCGGCCTACAGGCGCCCCGTCAACCTCAACCGCGAGCCGATCATCAGGGCTTTCGCCGACTCGGGGATGTCTTTCAATTTTCTGTTCATGAACCGCCAGCCGGAACGCGTCTCCGGGATCAACATGCGGGAACAGTCCGAGGACGTTTTCAAGGCCCTTTCAGACGCCGCAGGAGCCACAGGCGGAGTGACGGATACTTCTCAGAATGCCGCCGTGTCTATGGCTTCGGCGCTCAAGGCGACGGAGTCCTCTTACATACTTTACTATACGCCGTCCACCGCGGCCCCTCCGGGGACTTTTATCAACCTCAAGGTCAGCGTCAGGGGCAAAAATTACCGGGTTGTCTATCGGGCCGGATACTTCACCGGCTCGTGAGGGAGCCGCGCTGGTCGCGGCGTGGCCGGGTCCGCCCGGCCGCCCGCTGTCAGCCCCCCTCTAACGTCCGCCTCAGCGGGCTTTCCCGTGAATCGTCCGGGACTATTTGCGGCCGCGGCCGGGATTATTGGCCTGTTTCATCGCGTCGGCCAGGAGCCCAAGGCCCTCGAGGACCGCTTCGTGTTTCCTGGCCGGGATCAGGCCGAAAACTCTGGTCATGAATTCGTAGTAGAGGTTCCCGATGGCCTCATAGGCTTTCCGGCCCTGTTTGGAGAGGGATATCTTGACGTAGCGGCGGTCTTTCTGGTTTGTCGTTCTGGTTACCAGGCCGAGGACGACGAGGCTCTGGATGGTTCGGCTCAGCGTGCTCGTGTCCAGGCCGAGGGAGGAGGCCAGGTCCACGAGGGACACCGCGGGCTTGGACCCGATTTCGGTCAGCGTGTGGCACTGGGAATACGTCAAGTCGCAACACTTGTGCTGCTCGTCGAATACTCCGTACGACTCGCGCATGAGCACCCGGAGTTTTTCCAGGAAATAATCGACCCGTTCGGCTTTCATGGACCTTCTCCCGTTTCGAGGCGCAGGAATTGTAATTCACAAGTACTGTCTGAGTCAAAGACTAGCGCTGGCGTTCAGGACTCGCGCTTCCGGGTCGATATCCTGAACGGGACGTAGACGGGGCAGAAGCCGAGGAAACCCACGATGGTCATAGCCAGACCGATTGCCATGACCGGGATATTCCATTTCATCAGCAGGGCCCCGGCCAGGACGAGCGCCGGGCCGGCGATGAGCCTCAATGTCCTGTCGATGCGGCCGACATTCTTTTTGAATTTCATGCGATCCTCCAATTTGTTTAATGTTTGCGGCAGCCGAGCCGCCCCCACACGTGTTCGACCTCCCGCTCGGCGGCGGCCCGCATTCGTCTCCGCGCGTCCGTGTCCGCCACGACGGGCGTGGCGTTATGCGTCCGGGCCAGGAGCCTGTCCAGTAGACACACCCGTTCGGCCGCGATTTTCCTTAACGATATGACCAGGCGGCCGAGGTCGCGCTCGTCGTTTTCGATCCCGAAGCTGACCCTGACCAGTCCCGGGAGCAGGGCCCTTGTCAGCCGCGGCGCGAGCCGCAGGCCGAGGTCGGCCAGGGCTTCCCGGACGGGGGGAATGCCCATAAGGCGCTTGACCAGGATATGGGCACAGAAACAGCCGTTCCGGACGCCGATCCCGCCCTCCCCGGCGAGCTTCTCCGCGACAAGATTGTGCGGCACGCGCCTCAGGCCGAAGGTGATCACGCCGCCCCTTCTCTCGAACCGCGGCGAATCGGGGTCCTTGATGCCGTAGATTTCGATGCCGGGAACCGCCGCGAGCTCCCGGAGCGACTTCCGCGTGAGGGCCTGCTCTTCTTCCCGGACGACCTCCATGCCGACCCGCTCGAGGAGGTCGATGGCCGCACCGAGGGCGGCGATCCCGGCCGCGTTTTCCTCGCCCGACGCCCGGGCCGTCTCCATCTCGACGCTTCCGGTCCGGAGCAGTCCCTTCCTGGCCAAGAGCCCGCCGGCCCCGAACGGGGCATACATCTTGTGCCCGGAAAAGGCCAGGTAGTCGATGCCGTCGGCCTCCATGTCGATCTTCCGGTGGGCGGCGAGCTGGGCCGCGTCGACGAGGACCCGCGCCCCGTAAACGTGGCTGATCCGGCCGATGGCCCCGAGGTCCGGGCATGTTCCGAGGACGTTGGATTCTCCGCTTATGGCCACGATGCGGATTCGTCGCCGGCCGTGGGCGTGGTCCAGGTTGTATTCGCGCAGCAGCCGCTCCATCCCGGGCATGTCCGGGAATCCGTCACGGTCGACAGGCGTCCGGACCATGGAAACGCCCTTCGCGAACCGCCACGGGAGCTCGTTCGAGTTGTGCTCCATGATCGTGTTCAGGACGACGGGCTCGAAATGCGAGGCGGGTCCGCGGGGCGGCTCGGGCTCCAGGCTTTTCGCCGCGAGGTTGATGGCCTCGGTCGTATTCGACGTGAAGATCAGGTCATAGCGGGCGAGAGGGGCCCCGAAAAACCGGGCACACGCGCCCTTGACGCTGGCGACGATATTTCGCTGCTCGTCCTCCGTCCGCCTCAAGGCCCGGGCGGCCGCCCGCCAAACGGGCCATAACGCCGGGGTGCTGGCGGCGTTATCGAGATAGACCAGCGGCTCGGAACCATTGGCCGTCGGCACGTCGCGCCCCCGGCCTATCGCCGAGGCGCCGAGCAGGTGGAGGAGATCCCGGCCGTGCCATCCATCGAACTCGTCGCGATCGGGAATCCGCGCTTTCTGCAACGCCGAGCCGTCCGGGGTTTTGAAAATGCCCGGTCCGCGCCGGCGGACGATCCGAGCGGCGATGGCCAGGGCGATGGCGTTCATGACGGCGGGCGTTCCCGCCTCAAACTTGTCCGGAGCGCCTTCCCAGACGACCGAGCGGCGGGAGACGATCTTGGCCGTCCCCCCGCCCGTCTGGCAGGGGACACCCGGGGGGAATGCGTCGTTCCTGACGGCGAGGGCGACGATTCCCAAGGGCAGTCCGATATCCCGGCTCGAGAGCGCGAGCGAAGTCCCGGGCTTGACGACGGCCTTAAGCCGGGAGGCCCGCTCCGGCGTGCAAAAAACAACAGTGAAACGGCCCCTTTCGAGGCTCAGGACGTCGAGAATGACCTCGCGCGCCCGTTCGTAGAGCCGGGTCGTCACCAGGGAGTTGTATCCGGTCCCCCGGTGGACGTTGGCATATGTTCCGAGAGCCCGGAGGACGCCGGCCTCGAGCTCCGAGAAGGCCTCTTCACGGGCGTCCGGACGGGAGGCGCGCGCCCCGGGCCCCGGGAAGGCCCCGTCGGTCGTTATGCTTGCTAATGACATTAGTTATCCAACTCAATAATTGTGCTATACAACTATATTACGGACGCGCAGGGAGTTTGTCAAGTCTTTTCTTATTTCGGTGACACACAACTCAATACCGAAATTCTTATCTCCGGGAGCTGGATGTGGAGTGACGCGCCGGGGGAGGCTCAATCAGCCGATTCAACGGAATTCATGGGTTTTTGGCTCGGTGACATACAACTCACCTCCTAATTCCCGTCAAGGGAATTTCGGTATTGAGTTGTGTGTCACCGAATCTGGATGAGCGGGAGCGAATCGGTGTAGCTGACGAAAGCGATGCGCTTGCCGTCCGGCGACCAGGACGGCACGTTGATCGTCCCCTGGCCGCCGTAGACGTAGGCCAGGATCCGGGCCTCGCCGCCGTCGATGGGCATGATGCGCACGTAGACCTGCTTGTAGAAGGGGTGGTCCCCCGGGTCGACGTCCTTCTCGTACGACAGGAACACGACCCACCGGCCGTCCGGGGAAACATGCGGGAACCAGTCCTGGAGGGTGTCGGCCGTGACCTGCCTTTGCCCCTTGCCGTCGGCCCTCATCCGCCAGATCCGCATGCCGTCCTTGCGGTTCGAGTTGAACAGGATGTAGCGGCCGTCGGGCGTGTATTCGGGGCCGTCGTCGAGGGCCTTGGACTTGGTCAGCCGGGTCTCCTTGCCGCCGCGCACGGGGATCCTGTAGACGTCGAAATTGCCGTTCCGTCCCCCCGTGAAGAGGAGCATCCGTCCGTCGGGCGACCAGCCGTGGAGGTAGCTGGGTCCCTTGGGCGTGGCCCGCGCCGGCCTGCCGCCCTCGACGGGCAGCGTGTAGATGATGGACGTGCCTCCCTCGTCGGGAATCATATTGCTGATGCCCAGCCGTTTCCCGTTGAACGAGAGCACGTGGTCGTTGTTGATGGACTTGGCGAGGCCGGTCTCGATCAGCGCGGGCGCGCCGGCGGCCAGGTCGAAGCGATAGAGCAGGCCCTCGCTGTTGTAGATGAGCGCCCGGCCGTCTTTCGTCCAATTCGGGGCCTGGAGCTCCTTCGGCGTTTCGTAGACGACTTTCCGGTCCTTGGTCGCGACCTCCAGGACCTCCAGGCGGCTCCCGAGGTAGTCCCGGTAGGGGACGAATCCGTCCTTGGCCGGGATGACGATGCGGACGTTCGTGAAGCGGGCCTGCTCCAAAACGCTCGGGCTGTGGGCGCAGATGAAGAGGCCGGCGAACACCTCGTCGCCGAGCTCGATATTGTCGACCTGTTCGCGGATGAAGGTTTCGCCGAAATGGGCCACGGACATGATGTAGGATTTCCCGCGCCGTTCGAGCTGGATCTGGTTGGGCCCTGTGACCCCGATCTCGTCTTCGCCCGTGTCCTGCCCGCTCGTCTTTCGGTACTGGAGGGAGGTCAGCCCGTCGCCGTGCACGACCGCGCTCACGTGGGCCGAGTCCCGGGCCAGGGTCGACCGGGCCATCCAGCCGATCTTGCGGTGAGGGGCGACGCCCGCGCCGATGAACTCCACCCTGGCGCTGAGGATGAAATCGCCTTTCAGGCGCTTCCACAGGAAATGGCCTTCGTCGGTCCCGAACCACATGTTCGTCCCGGAGCCCGCGAGGAGATACTCCTGTTTTTGCGCGTCGTACGTGGCCCGGCCCGGAATTTCCACTTCGCCAAGGTCACTGTGGCCGTCGAAGACGCCCACGGTTCTATCGTGCCCGGCCTGGGCCGGCGGCGACGCGGCGTAAATGGAAAGGGCCGCGACAAGGGCGGTCGAAATCGCGACGGTTCGGGACGGCCGTACGTTCCGGGCTTTCATATTTTCAGTTTCTGTTTCAGGCTATCGCCGAATTGAATGATAGACTAACGCGGCACCCGGGTCAAACCTGCCTTTTTTTGACTTCGGATTTCGCTCCGTGCTATAAATCAATCCCGTTCGCTGGAATCCAGCGAACGGGACAGGCGCTCCGAAGCCTGCGAAAGTTGGATCCAACGGACGTATGTCCGCGGAGCTTCAGCAAACCACATGAATGGGTATATCGCCTGGGTCACCGGCCATCCGATCTGGTCCGCGGCCGTCCAATTCGCTCTGCTGGGCACTCTCGGCGAGGTCCTGTCTCGCGTTGTCCGCCGGAAGCCGGTCGCGGCGCCGGGCGGCTGGTGGCGGGTCATCCTGAAGCTCGCCGCCTGGGGCGTCCTGGGGGTCGTCATCAAGTACGGCTTCACCGGCATGAAGGGTTTCGTGGACGCCCTGATTTCCAAGGGCCTGCTTCCCCGGGCTTCCCACGGGTCCGTCCTCTGGGCCTTCATGGTTTCCGCGTTCACCAACCTCTTCTTCGGGCCGCAGATGATGTTCTTTCATCGGCTGGAAGATTGCCTGATCGCCTGGAAGTGGGACCTGGCCGGCCTCAGGAAGGCGTGGCTGACCCTGCTCTGGTTCTGGATCCCCGCCCACACCGTCACCTTCTCGCTGCCGGCGGATTATCAGATCGGCCTGGCCGCCCTCTGGTCGGTCGTGCTGGGGCTCATCCTGGGCCTGACGTCGGCCCCGGCCGTTCGCTAGATCTATTTCGGTGACGCACCTATTTCGGTGACACACAACTAAATCCCAGTAGTGTCCCATCATAAGTTGAACAAAAGCAATTGATTACAGGAGTTGTCGAATTCGGTTTGAGCGGAGGAATCCGTAAGCAGTTGATTCAACGGAGTTTTCTCGAACAC